>Ga0214919_10001681_pt1 | contig 35770 bp, 33 predicted proteins | sample LL1503_MetaG_FD_177994 | JGI IMG/M metagenome (GOLD analysis project Ga0214919, IMG submission 177994) | Freshwater microbial communities from Lake Lanier, Atlanta, Georgia, United States - LL-1503 | ecosystem: Environmental > Aquatic > Freshwater > Lake | place: USA: Georgia | collected...
AATCCTTAGATTTAGGTTTTTTATATTTGTATTTGTATTTTTTTATATATTTTAAAAAAAATATATAAATTTTATTAGTATTTTCTGGTTTTCCTTTTTCTTTGGTTTCTGCTTTTTCTTTGGTTTCTGCTTTTTCTTTGGTTTCTGCTTTTTCTTTGGTTTCTGCCTTTTCTAGTTTTTAGACCAAGACCTGTTTTGCTTTTTAAAAACTCTGGAGTATCTTTAAATAATTCTTGTAAATAATACCATTCTTCTTCCGTTATTGTTTGTGATGATTTTATAAATGTTTTATCTGAATATATTATTGTAAATTTTGTGGGCGGAAAAAATATTGGCAGTATTTCGCGTTGAAAATATCCAGTTACTTCTTCTGGAGATGGCAAAGTGATATCGTCTACTTTTAATTGTGTTTTATTACTTAGTCTAAAGAATTTATCTAACATAAATGTTCCAGACGATAAGTTGAATTCTAATAGGATGTTTTCCGAGCTAGAACTTGTGGTTTTTAATTCGCCTGATAAATATACACGGTCTGGTTCTTTTCCTGTTTGTCTCTCATATTGGTAAAACATATCAATATGCGCTGTACCTATTTCTTGACGAGACATTACTTCATTTACTAACAACTTTAGTTTGTATATGCCGCCTTCTATTTCTGCTATTAATATCCATGTGTATATACGAGGTGACCTTATTGAGTTTTGTCTTTGTATTTGATGTGCTATATTTGTTGTGTGGCTTATAAATAATGGTGATATTTCTTGTGCTTTTTGTATTACTTCTGATATGTTTTCTTCTGGAATATCTATTTCATATTTTTGTTTTCCTGGAACAATAATGGATGGGCATTTTATTCTATTTGGATGAACTCCGAATTTTATTGTTGCTCCTGGTCCCATTGTATTACTATATGATATTTGTCTTGATACGGATTGGCCTGCTACTTCGTCTGCTGCTACTTCTATGTCGTCTAAAAAATCGTCTTCTGTTAACTCATCTAATGCCTTTGATTCTTCTTTTTTATTTGATTCTTTAGATGCTAACATATATATTATATATTAACTGTATACTTTTTTCTAAAATGTATATTTTGTATTATATATACAAATTGGATACAAAGTGGATACAAAGATGATACAAAGAGGATACAAAGTGGATACAAAGTGGAATCTGATTTGCGGCACTGTGGATACAAAGTAGAATCTGATTTGCGGCAATGTGGATACAAAGTGGATACAAAGAGGATATAAAGAGTATATAAAGTGGATACACAGAGGATACAAAGTGGATACAAAGTGGAATCTGATTTGCGGCACTGTGTCACTGTACATCCGCAGTCTAATCCGGACTTCTAATCCGTATTTAATATTCGGCGTCTAATTGGCGTCCGTTATGTGTCCAATATGTGTCCAGTATACATCTAATAGTGTGGTTAAGAAATGAGTGACAAAAAGTTGTAAATGAGTAGCAAAAAAAGAACACTGTATATAGTCTACATTGGCTTCTATATAGTCTCTATTTGTTGTTAAAATATCATCCAAAAAATCAAACTAACTAACAAATGTTACAAACTAATATATTTGTTAGTATATTGTCTTTAAGAAATGAGTGCCAAAACATTAGAAATGAGCAATGAAAAAATAGACGCATATTGCGTCTATTATTCTTTATTGGGGTTAAGTTAAATTATATTATATTATATTACAAATTATACAGGTTATACAAAATACAGGTTATACACATTTACATATCATCAGTAGCATAGTCGTCCTCCTCAAGCTCATCTTCGTCGTCATCTGGCAATGCCTTGATAGTATTGGTCTCCTCATCATGTAGACCAACCTCTTCCTTGGTCTCCGGGTTATACAAGATACCAGCAGCCGATTTCAAGTATTCCTTGTCGCCAATAGTTATACGACGTACAGTCACTTTTACAGGCGCCGGCTCGACAAAGGCAGGGCACGGTCTATCTGGGGAGTCAGCGACTTTATTCTCCTTCTTTCCAGCAGCAGGCTTTGAGACCTTCTCTTTCTTTTCAGCAGGAGGCTTCTTCAAGTCAGCAGCCTTCTTCTTCTCAAGAGCAGCAGCTTCCTTCTTAGCAAGAGCAGCAGCTTCCTTTTCAGCCTTCTCTTGAGATTTCTTCAGCTCCTTCTCTTGAAGAAGAGCCTCCTTCTTAGCAAGAGCAACTGCCTCTTTCTCAGCCTTCTCTAGAGCCTTCTTGGCCAACGCAGCGGCTTCCTTTTGCTCCTTCTCTAGAGCCTTCTTAGCCAAAGCAGCGGCTTCCTTTTGCTCCTTCTCTAGAGCCTTCTTAGCCAAAGCAGCGGCTTCCTTCTCAGCCTTCTCTAGAGCCTTCTTGGCTTCAACAGCAGCCGCCTTCTCAGCCTTCTTGGCTTCAGTATCCTCAGCCTTCTTAGCCAAAGCAGCAGCCTCTTTTTGTTGCTTTTTCTCAAGCGCCTGTTGCTCCTTAGCCAATGCGGCTGCTTGCTTCTTCTCTAGAGCCATTAGAGCCTTTGTCTCGGCATCTACTGGAGCAGCCTTCTCTTTTTTCTCTTTTTTTTCCTTCTTATCTTCAACAACTGCGCATACAGTTGTACTTACCTGGGATTCAGTTGAATCTCTTGTCTCGGTTGCGTCATTTACCAATTGAGCAAACAAGTCTTCGACTTCCTTATTTTCACTAACACTCTTCGACTTGGATTTGGACTTCTTATTACTGTTCAAGAAGTCAACTGCCTCATCAATAGGGAAATTGAAGTGAGTAGATAAAGCCTCAATAGCGGTCATAACAGTCTTGTTCATTCTTAAAATTAATTGCTTGTGGGGTTAAATTGAAATAGTTTTGAAACGGGGGGATTTATAAAATTATACATTACTTTTCCTAGCATAAAAGAATTTCAATTTTTTTTGACAATTGGAAATTTGGAAAAAAATTAACTATCAAAATTGTTATTTACTCAAACTATTCATTATTAACAGATTTAAATAAATTATTTGACACAAATGACTGAATACTTTTTGTTTTTGAAATTATTTTTCCATATTTACCCAAAATAAAATCTTGTTTTATTAATTTACCTGTTGTTTGATATGCTTTTCCATCCCAGACATCTTGTCTTGAGCCATAAACTGAATTATATGTGTTACCTCCAATATTATATGTACCATCTATATTTTTTGTAAAAAATTTAAGTTTATTTATAACTTCTGTATAATTACCAATATCTTCATGTTTAACAGGTTCAGGTTCTTCTTGTAATAAAATATCATCACATAATATGCCTTTTTGTACCTTTAATTTATTATATTTTTTCATTATTTTTATATTTTCTTGTTTCAATCTATTATTTTCTACAGTCAATAACACAACAGTGTTAGTATGATTTGTTTTATTCATTTGGTCTATTTGTTTTTTTAATATCTTATTTTCTTCTAATATTTTCGTATAATTTTCAGGTGAAAATTCTATATCTTTTATAATTTCCTTTATTATTTTATCTAATTCATTAAAGCTCATATTTTGAATTGTTAATAATTCATTGAATTTTTTATTTTTTATTGTAATCTCTCTTCTTTTTTCATTTAATCCATTATGTTCTTTTATAGCATTTTCTATTTGTAATTTATTGTCAACCTTAAAAGCATTAATTAAACGAAAATTTGAATATGTATGTTTATGTGAATATATACGATTTTTTAAATTATTTGAATTTCCAAATTTTACTAATTTTTCACCATTATTACTTAAATTATCTATTGTTCCGTAATATATACATTGTGTATTATTTGGAAAATGTTCCAAAATTGTTTTCTCTTTTAACGCAATCTTTGTGTTTTCATTGTCATTCAGTTTTTCTTCTTGACTTTTTATCTGAAGGTCTTTTGATTCTAATTGCTGTTTTAATTCATTGCTTTCTTCTTCAATTACTTCCTGTAATGTTTCTTCTAATTTTAAATAATATTCATGTATTTGACTTGCTTTTTTTGTTCCCGCCTTTAAACATAACATTTTAAACGTCCTAATATTTAACATAATTTTTTCTTTATTGTGACCACCACGCCCTACATTTGTTTGCTTTACTTCTAGAGAAAGCAAACATTTATAATCTATATCCAATTTAAAATTCTTTTCTAACATTTTTTTTGCTCCACAAGTTGGTGGAGCAAAGATTTTATAGTCTATATCCAGTTTAAAATTCTTTTCTAATACTCTTTTTGCGGCGTCTTTTTGACTAAATCCTAACCACACCCACACATTATCCAAATCTATTATAAAATCTGTTTTATTATAGTTCAAATAACAGTAAAATGAAGAAATAAATAGTTGTTGTTCTGTATCATCAAAATTATCTTTAATTTTTACCAACAGTTTATTTTGGTAAGTATTTGTTAACCGTGTTATCGGGTTGTTCTCTATCAAGTCTACTATGTTAAGTTCAGACATTATTATAAATATACTATAATTATATCTTTATAGTATAATCATATGCTTTTGCTTATCTAAAACAAAATAGATTCAAGAAATGAGTATAAAAACATTGGATTTCAGTGACAAAATATTATACAACATTTAACTATACTAGGTCTATTGTGTCGCCGCGCTTCAGAACATTCCGCAGAACATTCCGCAAACTAAATACTTTACAAAACATCACACAACTTAACCACAACTTTTCAGTTTTTTTCATTTTTAAATCAATAAAAAAAATTGAAATTATTTTATGCCAAGAAAGTGAAGGTATAATTTTATAAATACCACCTTTTAAAGCTTTTAAATTTAAGAACTACTATTATTACTATAAGATGTCCGCATTTTCTAGAAACTCCAACTCCAACAATAACGCCAAGAAGCCATTCTGTAAGGTTTGTGCTGATGCTGGTAAGACCGATACTGCTCATTTTGTACGTGCGACTCCTGACCCCAATTCCGCTGTTGTTTGCCCTACTTTGAAGGCGCTTGAGTGCAGATATTGCTACAAGAATGGTCATACTGTCAAGTATTGTCCTGTTTTGAAGCAGAACAACAAGGAAAAGGACAGACAAGAGAGACAACAGAGACGTGTTACTGCTCCTGCTCCTTCTCAATCTCCTGCTACTATTGCTCCTGTTAAGACGGGCAAGTTTGCTATGCTAGACCTCGACGATGAAGAAGAGGTTCTTACTACTACTTTTGCCGAAAGTCAGACAATTCAGATGCCTACTATTGACAACAGTTTCCCTTCGCTATGTGCTTCAGCATCTGTCGCCTCAGTTACTAACAATACCTGGGCTTCAATGGCTGCTTCAGTTGCTCATATTCCTGAACCAAAGCCTCAAGCTAAGCCTAAGTCACAACCTTCTACTCAACAAAACATTCTTTATGAAGATGACGACGATGATGCTAGCGAATATGATGATGCTAAACTCGCAATTGGCGATGAATTGTATTATAAAATTGTTACAAATCATCAGTCACAAGCCGGCATGATTGTTGGCATGTTGTTGGAGCTTGAAGATTCTGAATTGAACATAATTCTTCGAGATAGCAGGGAACTCAATCTCAGAGTCGCCGAGTGTGTTGAAGTGCTACAAAGTTGTGCTGCTACTAGAGCCAGACCTGTTGTTTACGAGGACGACGATTGGTAAGTTTCATATTTCATATAACATATAACATATAACATATAACATATTTCATATATTTTACAATTTAATTAATTAGAAAACTAAAGGGGACTTTAACCCCTTTTTTCATGTGATGGCGTATTTTAATCCGGACTTATAATACGGACCTTTAATCCGGACCTTTAATTATTAACAAACTCTGGAAATATATATTCGATTCTATACGACTTCTTTTTATTTTTTATTTGGCATCCTTTTTATCAAATCAACTAACAAATAATACTGTATATTATACTCTATTATATACAGTATAATATTTATTGGATTATATTGGCTTCTATTTTACCATTATTTTTATCAAATCAACTAACAAATACGACAATACTTGTTAGTATAGGCTTACAGAAATGAGTCACAAAACATTGGAAATGAATCATAGTATTTATAACATATTATACAAACTATATATAAACTATATATGGCTTCTATATTCAACTATTTTTATATCCTTTGAATCAAATCAACTAACAAATATATTACAATAACATATACAAGAAATCAGCACTTTTTTATTGGAAATGAGTCACTATATTTTACTACTAGACGCACACGTACACGCACAACAAACAACTTCATTTTTTTAACCTTATTAGTTTTCAAAAAAATTGAAATTATTTTTTCACAATTGGAATCAGGTATTACTATTTATAACATTTATTTTCAAAATTATTTACAACACTTTTAACACGAACCAACTAACAATGGCACGCTTTTTGGAATCCAGAAGTTGCAATGATGATTATGTACCTTTCAGAGTCACTCGAAGTACATGTGAACCTAATCGCTTAGAACAGATGTCTTTTTATGATAACAATATTAATAATATTACTACTTATCCTCATGCTAATATACATTTTAGGCAACAACTATGTTTCGAAGAAGACCCATATTTGGCTTCTATTGATTTACAATTAGAGCTAATTTCGGCTGCTCAGGAAGCCCTGTGGAATAATGATGGTGACAACGAAGACGAAGAACGACCACCTTTTCACGATGATGAAGAAGACCCAGATTTGGCTGCTATTGATTTGCGATTAGAGCTAATTTGTGCTGCTCAGGAAGCCCTATGGAATAATGATGGTCATGACAATGACGACTTAATTAGAGACGAACGACCACCTTTTCACGACGATAGAATAAGAGTTGAGGAATTAGGCTTACATTACTACCACTACCAGACGCTTGCTTATCTAACTGAAACAAAAAACAAACTATGAACCTGTAAATGTAATTAAACGCACATATTTATCACATCATGAATACACATATTTACGCATATTTATATAATTTAATTAATTTTAAAATAATTTAACTCCTATTTGGAGTTTTTTATTTACTATTTTGGCCCATCGTCTTTAAGTTCTTTTGTAAATAATAATATTATTCCGAGTTCAAGTTGAAACTTTCTTGTAATTTGTAACCGACACTTGTCCTACTATGTCTGTCTTTACAACTTCTGATATTGGCGCATAAATCACATCACACTTTGGCATCGATTTTACTATCATTGATGAGTTAATTTTACACAAATAGGCACACCGTTTAATAACTTGACGCGGTATATCTCTTAGTTTAACATTATTGGTGTTTTTTAAGACAACATGACATGATACCATATTCTCAATATGAAACCATATATCTGTTTTTTCAGCAGCGTCAATTATATCCCAATTTTCATTCTTGTTTTGACCTATATATATGATATATTCAATATTATTGAATATAAATATTTCAGTCTTCATTATTTTATCTTATTGAATAATAATAAATTATTATTATTATTATTCAATTTTATATAATTATTTTTTATTCCTTACTATATTTGTCATGTCTTTTCTAAAATCTTTATGCCCACTTTTGGAATTCATCTTTGACGCAACTGAAGCATTAAAGGCATTTATTTGATTAGCCTTTGCGACACGTTTTTTCATCAATTCGTTTTTGGCATCCGAATGAACAACTCTATCGTTTATTTGTAAATTATTTGATAATTTTTTCGCAATTTCGTTGCGTTTTATAAAACAAGCCTTACATAAACAGCCTTCATCCATATAATGATTGACTTGTATATAATCCAAATGTGCGTTTTCTATTGTTAGTTCATCATACAATTTATATTCATTTTCTGTATAAAAAATACAGCTACATGTTTGTTTATTCATCCATTGGTTAATATATTCTTGTTTTTCACTTGGTGAATAATAATAGTTTAAATATTTACAATTTATTATATCTACTAAAAAATTTGATGGTAATCTATATTGGTTTTTAAACTGTACATAAAGGTTCTTAATTGGTTTATTTGTACTTTCATAATCCTTTATTACCAAAATACTTTGACTAAATAAATTTGTTAGTATATGCGACCAACAATCCGAATCTTTCAACCGTAATTTTATATACTTTATTCCATTGTGTTCTATTAGTAAGTATTTTTGTTCAAAATCAAACGTCTGTGGAAGTGGAATATTATATAAATCCATAAAATGGTCTCCAATTGCTAAATATGGAAATATTTTATTGAATCGATTTATAACCTTATCAATATTATAAGTATTTACATTTTCATCACTAGTATTAAAATGATATACACCAACTTTTTCAAAGTACGCAGATATTTTACGCTCTATTGGGCTGCGATAGACATCAATTACATAGACATCTCTCCCTAAATATTTATTGAATTGAATTATTTCATTTACAGTAACCCCTGATATATCACTTAATACACGCAACATTTCTTCATCATGAATATGAATAATATTAAACATTGCCGAACCAAAAATTCTTAATGAACTAACAACAGATGTGGACCCTACTTTTGGAGGGGTATAAACAAAAATAAGTTTCTTATTTGCGTTTTTGTTGATATTCAAACGGTCATTTATTTGGTGTAGTAAATTCATTTTTTCATGGTTTCTAACAAAATCAAAATGTGACATTTATAGTATAGAATAATGCGATATTTATATTTAAAGTTTGTAACTAATTTTGTTTTGAAAAAATTGAAATATTACAACTTAATTACTTTAAACTTAATTAAATTAAGTTAAAATGGCATCATTAGCTGAAATTATTCCATTAGACAACCTTAAAGAGATTTTATCCTTTAATGACCAGGTTTTAACAAAGGATAACAGAATTATTGGAAAAATTGATAAAAATAGTCAAATATATAATTTGTTACTACAAAAACCACTTATTAAAGATTCTCTTGGTATGTATGCGTATAATGGTGTTACTCATATAGTTCAATTTCCTACAGGAGACCAAATTTTGTTTGGACGTTTGAATTTGGATAATGATATATTGATTGATTTTAGAATCCGTGGTATAAAGTATAGCAGGCATCATAATCCGTATAGGTCTTACAAGTATTTAATAAAATAAAAATAGTGTTATATTCGGACAATTTTCAGATAGTTATGCCATTTCGCATTTTATTTACTTATATCAGGTAACCCTTCCAACTTATCAACCATCTTATTGTATAGTTTGTTTAGTCGTGCTGCCAGTTCTTGCTTTGTATAATTTACAAGAGCCCCCTTGTCTTTATCCCAATAACTAGTTACAGGTCTACGCCGCTCAAGATAATATTCAAATTCCTCAGATAACACATTATCAGAGCCTATGTATTTCATATTATCTAAATCATAAATATGAGCTGAGCTAAATATAATATGGTTATTATTATCTCCTTTTATTCCATAACAAACTGCGTCGTCTGCCATTTTTTGAGCACCTTTTTTTGTATCACTGTAGCCATATGGCTCATATATCTCGATAGAATAACTCCCTTCTGTTGTCATTACTAGATAGCGTTTCCTATTTGTTTCAGTTTCACTTATACTTTTATACTTTTTATTTTTAACAATTTCAACCTTTTTTATTGTGTATCTATATTTGTGCTGACCTAATCCTCCTTTAGGTTTTACAAACCTGCAGTATCCAGACCCTTGGACATTTACTTCCGGTAATAACAAGTGGTTTGCCCACTTATATTCTCTTGTGTTCGCAATTAGACCTACTGACTGTGTCCTATATTGTTCGGGTACAATAATTACTGCCTTTACTATCTTTCTTGTGTATTTACAGTCTTCGTCTGAACAGTAACCGTCGTGATTATTTGTTTCCAATTGTGCCGTTATTCGGGCTAAAAATGGTTCCTTCTCTAATTCCTTATAAGTTGGCTTAGGTATAATTTCAGTTTGGGTTCCCATTGAGTTTTCCAGCCTCATATCTATCAACCCTTGTGCCAGTCTTATCTGATGTTCAGCATAGTTCTTCTTATATTCCTCTGTTTCATAATACTTATAATATTTATCAGATTTCTTATTATTAATGTCATCGTTAGTGTTCATTGTATTGACTGATATATATATATTTATAATTGGATTTATAATAAAATGTAAAATTCAATTTTTTATAGAAAAAACAAATTTAATTAATTTAAAATTCTACAAAATACAGTCGGGCAAAACCCTTATACAAAGCATTATACAGTCGAAATTTACATCTTTATACAAAATATATGGTCATGCCTTTACCTTCTTACACATTTTATCATTAATACCATTGTTTACTGTGTCCAATTCGGTACACTTGTGTTCCTGTAGGTAGGTCACAATCAAATCTATCATTCTCAACTATATAGGGTTCTGGTGGCATTACTTCGGCAAAATCTGACTTGGAGTAGAAACCTGATTCAGTCATTACCAATTTGGCATCAGGTGGCAACAAACTTAGAGCCGCAATCATCTCCGCCACAGTAAGAGTTATAACAGGTTGATTGATTGTAACATCATCATCATCATCAAAAGATGGAATACAATCTGGACAAAGCAATCTGTTATCAACAGCATATATAGATAGACAACACGTGTCAAACATCATTCCTTCAGTTATACAGTCTTTTTCAGTTTTTCCACATTGTTCGCACTCCTCCTCCTCATCCACGAGTTCTCCTCTAGGCCAGCATACACGATGACTCAACGGTAACAAACACCCTCCATCGCTTGTCTTATTGACTTCAAAACAATTGTTACATATATCAAAACCACACTCCCTTTTGACTTTTGCCGTATCCTTACTACAGAAAACACAAGGGACAATTTCACTAGTCCACGCAACTTGATGATTCTCTCTTGCTTCCAAATATTTTACTGCTTCATTTGCTAATCTCCGCTCTACTTGAGCACTTAAACAATCTTCTTCAAACATATCATTTTCTTCTGTCATCTCATAAGCTTCTTTAATTTGCGTATCAAGTAATTCTTCACTTTCTAATAAAGGTATTAAATCCTCCGCTCTTAGCCCAATCAAGCCATACCCATCAGTCAACATAGAGGTTATATTAGCTACCTTTTCTTTATCTTTATCATTTTCATATATCTTAGCATAAATAGTCTCGCGTATATAGTCAAGTTTATCTTCATCATTATCAGGAACCATTTTGTTCCAATCAGGGACCCTTTTACTCCACTCGGTCCAGGTCTCGTCGTCGTTCTTCTTATACAATATATCTTTAAATGTTGACATTTTATTTGAATTTATTATTTTATACATTTATTATTTTTAAGAAATTTCATTTCATTTTTTTAATACTTTTTTTGAAAAACTAAAAAATATAAAAAAGAGGTTAAATCCTCTTTTTTTTTAATTAATTAAATTGCTGTCGGGCAAAGCCCTTATACAAATATACATACATAAATTATACAAAATATACAAAGCTCTTATATCTCACCTTTAACCCAGTTTCCTTCACCCTTTACGTCGTTCTTATATTCTCCAATCCAAGTCTTATCTAAACGTTTGGAATACGCGGCGCCTTGTCCGTGATACTTACTGTCTTTCCAGTCGCCCTTGTAATAGTCTCCATCGCCATAATAATAAGCGCCTTTTCCTTCCCAATTATTTCTCTTAAATTCGCCTTCATAATAAGGCTGCGTCTTTTCCCAAGTTTGTTCGAAAGTCTGTTTGCCATAACCCTCCGAAAATCCATCTACAAAATTGCCATAAATATATGAATCATCTTTGTAGGCATGCTTGGTTCCCCTGCCATTTGGCAGACCATTCTTCCACTCGCCCTTGTATCGTCCTTTTCCGTCTTCGAATTTGTACCACACAGTGACGTCTTTTTCTTCTATTTTTTCTTCTTCATCCTCCACTGGAAGAATAAGGCTAAGGGTCTCTTTTTCTTGTTTTTGGACTGCTTCAATCTTTTCTTGGACTTTTACTTCTTCATTCTTTTTTTTATTACAATACGAATTTAGTCTCTTATAATTAATAGCATAAATACATAAATATATCATAACATATGTAAACTTTATAATAACCTTTTTAGAAATAATACTCTTGTTATCCATTTCACAATATTCCATATCAGTAGTGTTCATTTTAAAATACTAAATTTGGTTTTCTCTTAAAATAATGATTTATATCGTGCTTTACTAAATAATTAATAACTTATTATTATTACCTGAAATATATTTCAATTTTTTTAAATAAATATAAAATATAAAATATAAAATGTTAAGTTTAAAATAAAATTGATTTAACAATTGTATAAAATAACTAAAAGTACACAATTAAAACAAAATGGATTCAACCAATTGCTCAATACAACAATTAGAAGAAAGTAATAGATTAATCAGTCTATTTAATGAATTAATAGATTCGGAAGAGTGTCGTGGTCTCCAATACCAGTGTTTATTAGACCCAGTCACTAAAATTATTCAAAATAACATAGCATTAGAAAAAATGCGAAACTTGGATGGATTATTTGATTATGTTTATGATACGCATTTTATTAAAAAGACTAACACTTTCACTCTTGTTTCTGACCCTTATAAAAGCATGTGTATGGAACTAGTCATGCGAAAATGGCATTAAAATAATATTTTATTAAGGTATGTGTTTGTTTTGATTTATTAATTAATTTTATATAAAAAGTTTTTTTTATAAAAAATAGAATATAAAAAGTATTTGTAAAATGTTATTATAATATGTCTAAATTAGAAATAGAAGGGATTGTTGCTGTAGATTCAAAAAATGGAATAGCAAAAGATGGTAAAATACCATGGAAAAGCAAGACTGATATGAAATTCTTTAGAGAAAAGACGAGTGGTAGTATTATTATTATGGGCTCTACAACTCTTTTATCGTTACCAAATGCGCTACCATTACCGAATCGGTTAAATATTGTTGTAACTAGGACACCATCAAAATACACTTGTTATTCAAAATATAGTCAATTGGACAATATTTTATTTTGGGATGAAGAGACATTATTTAAGTTTTTGAATAATCAGAACTTAAATAAGTTTTTAATTAAAGCGGAATTAGAAAATTATAAGAAAATATTTGTTATTGGTGGACAGCAAATTTACGACTTACTTATGCCATTTTGCTCTTATATTTGGGTAACAAAGATTAAGAGTAATCACAATTGCGACTTACATTTGAATTGTTTGACAAATATCAAACCAGATAATAGTACAATCTATTATGAAGACGAAGAACTACAAATTACACAGTTGGCTCTTCGTTAGTACTAACTGGTTGCTTCTTAATGAAATGCTTGTTCATATGCTTCTGAATAGTGAAATAAGTCAGGTTCTCTGTCTCGTCATTACTCAAGCCCAAAAGATTCTTCAGCTTGGCATCCGGATTAATACGGTTCTTTGAATTCTCACCCTTCTCTTGTAGATTATTTGCCTTGATATATTGAGACAATGACTTGGTTACCTCAGTACGAGCAATCTCAGTACCCTCTGGTCTCTCCATAAACTCACACAACTCCTTTGTAACCTTGGTTGGCTTAGCGAAGCCAGATGGTGCTTTTGGCTTTTTATCCTTATTCTTAGTTTTAAGAACTTTAGTAACACTTTTCATTTCTTTTCTTACTTGCTTCTCTAAATTTCTAATATGTTGTTGAAGAGAATTTAATTGCATCTTAAAGAGAGTAATACTATCATTGATAGTAGCAAATGATTGTGATATGGTATCGTTTTGTTCAGACATATTTGTATTTATATACTATATTATGTAGGTAACTTTAAATAGGTTTAATATATATATTATTTTTATGGCTATTTATTTTTATACTCTTTTAATATTTTAACTAAATAAGAACCACAATTTTAACAGGACCACAAATATAACAATTTATGGTAATATAAGTTATTGATTTTTGTTTATATTTTAAATACGCCTTACTATAAATATTTATAAATAATCTTGGATTGAGTTATTTATAAATTTAAAAAGTTTTAATGTTATTTACACAACATCTCTCTTCTGTCCTCTGCCACCAGAAGGACCTCTCCCTCCTCTTCCTCCAGTACTACCTCTTCCACCACTAGGAACTCTTCCTCCAGATGAAGTAGGTCTAGTAACACGAGTCCACTCACCATCATTGGTAACAGGAGCAGACTTAACCGCAGGTAAAGAATCAGGTACCTTCTTTGACCTAGGCTGTCTTACTGACTCCTCTCTCTTAAAAGTGGGTCTAATATCATTTCTAGTCTCACACATCAACTTTCCTCCCTTAATTCCAGACACATCGGTTGCCTGGCACTCGTGCTTATCACTAGCAACAGTTGACAATGCGAACTCAATATACTCGCCTTGAATAAGGTACTTATACTGCTCTGAATCTACCTTAATGGAACTGTGATGGACAAATATATCACTACCAGACTTAGGGCCATCAGTTACGGTAATAAAACCATAACCCGCCTTATTATTGAACCACTTGACGCGACCTGTAAACTTATCTACACTACTATCAGACATTTGATTATACTATAGTATGTAAGATGCCTTTATATTGTTTATAATAAATTAATAAATATAAATATTTTCAAACTGACTAGCACCATTCGCAATAATCTGTTGATTCTTCTTCTGATTCTTCATTTAACTCTTTTTGTTCTAAAAGTAGGTCTGTAAATATACGAATGATATATTGGTAGTCTGGGTCCTCTTCAAACTTCAATGTCCTAACATAATTCATTGCTACAGTTAAAAACCTAGGAATATTTGTTAGTTGTTCCTTTTTTAATACTAAGATTTTCAAAGGACTTATATTTGAATTTTCAGATTGTGATTCAATAGAAAAGAATTTACCAAACAACATATATATCATTACATAAAGACACGACTCCAGGTCATCTCGACGACTAGGTTCGCAACCTTTATGGACATTCAAACTAACATAATTAGGTGTTCCTATTAGTGTCTTGTTCATTTTAAATTCAATGTGATTTCCATCATGATTATACCTTTTACAAAAACCAAAATCAATCAAATATATTTTGTTAGTTTTATCAGAAATATTAATCATAAAATTATCAGGTTTTATGTCTCGATGAACTAGATAATGATTATGTAGTGTTTCCAATCGTTCTACCATTTGTATACCTAAAAGAAGTACAGTTTTTAATGATAAACGACCGTATTTCTTGACAATATTAGTTAAGGATTGTTCTAACAAATTTGTCACCAAATAGGTAACATTATTAGTTGCTCCAAACCACTTTAGTTGAGGAAATCCGTCAATATTTGCTAAATATTGGTATATTTTAGCCTCCATTTTCAACGACTTTTGTTCTTTGGTCTTAACCTCGGTTTTAATTGCTACGATTTCTCGTGTCCTAATATTTTCGGCTTTGAAAACTTTACCAAAGCTGCCTTGACTAAGTTTTTCTAATAATTTATATTTATTGGCTAACATTTGTTAGTTGGTTGTTATAATATACACGTGGAATATGTTTATATTTGTTACATTTTAAATCAATGAATAAATATTTTTATTAACATATTTTAAAACAACATAAACACATCTACCTACATATATGTAGTATAATAAAACAATAAAAAGAAAATGGTTAAAATTTGCGACATCGACAATTATCCTTCTGAAAATGAAGAAAAGTACAAGGAACACTTTACAAAATTTAATTATCCATTACACATTTTTCAGAAATGGGCAATTGAAGCAATTGTAGAAGGACATCATGTATTAGCCACGGCACCTACGGGTAGTGGAAAATCATTGCCTGCTGAGTTTTCCTTAGATTTTTTTGTATCTAGAGGCAAAAAAGTTATCTATTGTTCGCCTATCAAATCACTCTCGAATCAGAAGTTCTTTGATTTTTCACAAAAATATACAAGTATCAGTGTGGGAATTATCACTGGCGACATTCGTTGTAATCCTGACGCAAGTGTCCTCATTATGACTACTGAAATCCTATTAAATAAACTGTACCAACTCAAAAGCGGTTCAAACAATGCTAGCTCTTCCAATTCTTTTGAAATGGATATTGAAAATGAATTGGGATGTGTTATCTTCGACGAAATTCACATGATAAATGACCCTAGCAGAGGTCATGTTTGGGAAAACAGTATTATGATGTTACCTAGACACGTACAAATGGTAGGTTTATCTGCGACATTAGACAAGCCAGAAAAGTTTGCGTCGTGGTTGGAAACTAGAGGGTCTACAGATGATATTTCTCAAGATAAGATTGTCTATTTAACAAAGAAATTTGTAAGAGCTGTTCCCTTAACCCATTATAGTTTTATTACAGCGACAAATGGCATCAATAAGCACGTAAAAGATAAGTCGTTACAAGAGGAAATTAAACGTTCCATTGATAAACTATTTGTAATTCAAGATGCTAACAATGTATTTAACGACCAACACTTTTCAACAATGAATAAAATGCTGAATTTATTTGATAAGAATGATATAAGAGTAAAAAGACCACACGTATTAAATAAAGTTGCTGAATATTTAGTCGAAAAAGAATTATTACCAGCATTATGTTATGTATTTTCTAGAAAACAATTAGAAAAATGCGCAGAAGAATTGACTACTAATTTATTAGAATTTGATTCAAAAGTGCCATATATTATTGATTATGAGTGCGAACAAATTATTAGAAAATTACCAAATTTTAAAGAGTATTTACAATTACCTGAATATATAAATACTGTAAAACTACTAAGAAAAGGGATTGGTATACATCATGCGGGACTAATGTCTGTATTGCGAGAAATGACAGAAATATTGTTCTCCAAGGGATATATCAAGATATTATTTTGCACTGAAACTATGAGTGTTGGAATCAACTTACCTGTACGCAGTTGTATATTTACCGATATTTATAAGCACGATGGTTCTAACATGAGAATTTTACAGGCACATGAGTATTCTCAATGCAGCGGTAGATCGGGCAGACTCGGATTAGACAGCGTAGGTCATGTCATACATTTGAATAACCTATTTCGTGAGACAAGTGCCACCGCATATAAGACAATGATGAACGGTAAACCGCAAACGCTCAGTTCCAAGTTCAAGATTTCCTACAATTTACTACTTAATTTAATTGATATTGGCGACACTAATTTGGTCGGCTTTGCCAAGCAATCAATGATAACTGGTGACTTGAACTCGCAAATTCGTCAAGTTTCATTAGAAATAGACAAATGTACAGAAGAATCATCTTCATTAAATGCGTGTGTTGAAGGTTTAACTACACCGAAGGAAATAGTTGAACAATACTTTGACCTACAAAGTAATAAGGAAAATTATGCCAATAAGAAGCGCAAGGAAATGGACAAAGAAATACAGAAAATAAAAGACAGTTATAAAAGTGTGGAACAAGACATGGTCATCCTACAAAAAAGTGTAAAAAAAATGTCACAATTAGGCGAACTTATACGCCAACACAAAAGTCTTGTAGATTACTTAGACAATGATGTTAATAAAGTGTTACATTTGCTTTCTGAAGATGGATATCTAAGTGTTAACGACCGTCTAAGTTTTAGTAAAAGCGTCACAGAAGATGCCGCAAACTTGGAAGAAGAAGACTTAGAAGATAAATTAACTCTTTCAGCAAAAGGCAAAATGGCCTCTGGATTGCGCGAAGTCCACTGTCTAGTATTTTCCCAGTTACTAAATGATGGTACCATTGGCAAATTATCAGTAACTCAACTGATTTCATTATTCAGCTGTTTCACAAATATCTCGGTCCGAGAATCAGTACAAGATTTTACACCCTATACTGGCGACTCATTATTAAAAGAAGTAATTGGAAATATAAGCCAATTGTATTCTGAATATGAAGAAAGAGAAACCATATTAAGAATAAATACTGGCGCCGATTACAATATACATTACGACCTCTTAAACTATGTCGAAGAATGGACCGAATGTGAAACCGAATATGACTGTAAATTAGTGTTACAAAAGCTAGGTGAAGAGAAGGAAATATTCTTAGGTGAATTCGTCAAAGCGCTATTAAAAATCAACAATATTGCTTCAGAAATGGAACGTATTGCGGAACAAACGGGCAATATTGACTTCCTATCAAAGCTTAAAAAAATTCCTGAATTAACACTCAAATATGTTGTAACAAATCAGTCACTTTATGTATAATATATAATTAAAAATATTTAAACACTATAATTGTATTTATATAAATACAAATATAATGTCATATTGTCTTACTTCAAATACTATTGTAGCCGAATATGTGTGGATTGGTGGCAAAGGCGAGATGCGAAGCAAATCTAGAGTTATTAACATTCGAAAGGAAGCTATTTCAGTAACAGATATGCCTGATTGGGACTATGATGGCAGCTCAACTGACCAGGCGCAAACTGGCAATTCCGAAGTTATATTAAAACCCTGTGCTTTATACAGAGACCCATTTCGCCATAAATTATATAAAGGTACATCGTGTGGTCTTGATTGCTTCTTAGTATTATGTTCAACATTTTTACCAGATGGCAGTCCTGCTATAAACAATCATCGTTTTAAAGCTGAAGAGATATTCAAGGATTGTAATAAAGTAGAAGGGATTTATAATGAAGAAACAAAAACTATTGACTACATATATAGTGCTGAACCTTGGTTTGGCTTTGAGCAAGAGTATTTCATTTTCTGTAACAACACTAATTTGCCACTGGGTTTTAACCGTAATGGCGAACAAGGTCAGTATTATTGCTCAGTTGGCAAAAAAAACGCATTTGGTCGCAACATAGTAGAAGACCACTTTAAAAAATGTCTTGATATTGGCGTCGGAATAACTGGAGTCAATGCTGAAGTCGCACCCGGACAATGGGAGTTCCAAATTTTTGGTAAAGGACTAGCCGCAGCCGATGAGCTTATTATATCAAGGTATATTTTGGAGCGCCTTTCCGAAGACTACAATGTTTACATTGTATGGCATCCCAAGCCACTACAAAATGGTGAATGGAATGGCTCTGGTCTACATACAAATTTTTCAACAAAATCTATGCGCGATTCGTATAATTTGAAAGAAATTTATGAAGCTATTAACAAATTAGAAGCAGCACACACAAAACATATGGCCGTCTATGGAGAAGATAATGAACTACGTCTAACAGGCAACTGCGAGACATCCAGTTTCTCAAATTTCAAACGCGGTCAAAACAATGGTGACCGAAGCGCATCAATTCGAATTAGAAGCGGTTATTTAGAGGATAGACGTCCGGCATCTAATGCGGACCCATATTTAGTAAGTATTGCCATATATGAGACTATTTGTTGTAATAAAAATAACAAAATAATATAATTTCTATCATAATATTAGTATGAAATCATTATATTATATATTTGGTCACTTATTTTCAATATTAAAAATTGCAATAGATGTCTTCATTGAATCAGTAATATTTAATGGATTATTTATTTTACTATTTGCTGCAATATATATAATATTTTATTATATAAAAAATAGAAATACAATTTATGATATTGATACACTAAAATTAGTAGATAAATATGTAACATTTAGTGCAAAAAACCAGTTTTTATATGATGTAGAAGTTCCATATCCTGTATCATATACAAATTTTGATTCTACACAATTACAAAATTTGATAATATTAATACAGCAAGTTATAGTTGTAGTACTTCTAGTATACTATAAAATACATTTTTTTGCTGAATTACATAAAAAATACCATTATTAAAACAATATAAAATTTATTTATAATTAATATTATAAATAAATAATAATTAAATGAGTATTAATACAGAAATTATTAAAGATAAATTATGTGACGACTTTCCACAGTTATTTGTTAAAAATATTGTATCAACTTTGAAAGCTAATAATAATAGTTATATTGCCACTTATTATAATTTGGAATCTAGTCTTAAATCCAGTCTATTACCTTTGAAAAAGACCGAAGTCAAAAAGAAGCGAATTATTATAGATGAAGTTGAAAACTCTGAACTTAAAGAACTATTCAAGTCATTTGATGCGATTAAACAGCAGACAATTGATTGTACATGTTGCTATTCAGATAATAAATTTGAAGACTTAGGGCAATGTACAAATGGCCATTTGCTATGTAAACAGTGTATTAAAACACATGCTGAAAACACAATTTATCAAAATCTCTCTCATAAAATTACTTGTATTAGCTGTAATGAAAAGTGTTTTGGTCTAATAGATGACTCATTATTGGAGCAGATTTTAGACCCAAGGGTTCTAGCTGAATACAATAACTTGAAAAACCTGGCTGAAATCAAGGAGCTATGTGTAGATGATATTAATATCAAAATGTGTCAGCATTGTAACGCTGGTTCAGATATTGGTGACTCAGACCAGTCTTTATTAATTTGTATGGAGTGTTTTAAGGACACATGTTTGAAATGTAATCAGGTAGCACATCCAGGGAAAGAGTGCTACAGTTTAGGTAAAGTGGCCGGCAATATCAGGCACAATATTGAAGACAAAATGACTGAGACGATGATAATTCATTGTCCTGGTTGTAATAAATCGCTCTTCAAGAATGAAGGTTGTAATAAAGTTACATGTGTTTGTGGTATAAATATATGCTATATGTGTAAGCAAATTGTTACCAAATCTGTTGGATATACGCATTTTTGTAGGACACATGATTGTAAGGATAGTGAATGTAATAAATGTCATTTGTGGGAAAAAGATGCTACTAAAATACTGCTTAGCGCTTTAAATACGGAATACAATGATGCGACCAAGTTATTAATAGATAAACTACTATAATTTATACTTAAAATATTTTAGATTTTATGCTCTAAAATATTAACAATATACGATATAATATTGTTACCATTTATAGTCTGGTTTATATTGTATATTTATGTAGTATTTTCTTATTATTTTTCTATTTTTTGAAAAATGAAGAAAAGTGTTACCAAAAAGTAAAAAGGAAAACGAAAATTGGACATTTTTAAAAATGTCCAGAATTGAAGACCCAAATAAAGTTTTGAAAAACAGTATTTTTTCACTTTGTGACCAATATGCTCTAAAATGCGTTTTTAATAGTGAAACATTTGTGATGCTAATTTTTCATTTTTTTATACTGAAAACTTTAGGGATAAAAATGTTAACATATTTTATAACAAATGTTAACAGATTTTTCCCCAAAACTCCCTAAATATTCTTGTGAAACTTGTAATATCATAACTGATAATAAAAAAGATTTTAAAAAACATTTATTGACAGCTAAACATAAAAAAATATCTACATTTAACAAAATTTTAACAGATAACCCAAAATTTTTAACAGAAACATCCCAAAATGTAATAGACAGTACGTTATTTCAATGTAAAAGTTGTAGTAAAATTTATAAATCCCGTGTTGGTTTATGGTATCATAATAAAAAATGTCAGAATAGTAATATTCAAGAAAAAATAGAAATAGCAGAAAAACAAATTGAAGAAGATTTTAAAGAAGAACATACTAGTTACAAGAGTCTGCCAACTAACAATGAAATTATTGAAATACTTAAAGTCCAAATGCAGGAAAATCAAGAACTAAGAAGGTTTATGATGGAGCAACAGAAACAAATGATGGAGCAACAGAAACAAATGATGGAATTCGCATCAAAATCGAATGTTACAAATACAATAAATTCAAATATGAATTGTAATAATAATAATACATTTAATTTACAATTTTTTCTCAATGAAAAATGTAAAGACGCATTAAATATTAATGAATTTGTTGATTCCATCAAGATACAAATGTCAGACCTTGAAAATTTCGCACACGTTGATTACCCAGATGGTGTTTCTAAAATATTTGTAAAAAATCTAAGCAATGTAGATACATATTTAAGACCCATACATTGTAGCGATTTAAAAAGAGAAGTACTTTACATTAAGAATAATGATGAATGGATAAAAGAAACAGATGATAAATTATTATTAAAAAATGCGATTAAGAAAATAGCAAATAAAAATATAAGGCAAATTAATGAATGGGTAAAAGAGCATCCAGGGTGTCAAGACCCAAGAACAAAACAAAATGTGAAATATAACAAAATTGTAATGAACTCAATGTCAGGTGGTACAGTTGAAGAACAACAAGAGAATATGGAACAAATAATGAAGAATGTTACAAAGGCAGTTGTAATAGATAAATGTGCTGTTAAATAAATGTTCAATATATTTAGGCGATTTTATTATAATATTTTTTTAAGATAATTATAAGATATTAAACATATATTATAATATAAAATATTATAATATATGCCAAAGGTTGAAATTGATTATTCAACAACATTTATTTATAAAATTACATGCTGTGACCAAAATATAAAAGATATATATGTAGGTCATACAACAAACTTTGTTCAGAGAAAACATTCTCATAAAACTAGTTGTATAAATAATAAATCAACTAATTATAAATGTAAATTATACGAAACAATCCGTTGTAATGGTGGATGGTGTAATTGGAAAATGGAAATTATTAATTTCTTTAATTGCGCTAACCATTATGAAGCAAGAATAAAAGAACAAGAATATTTTACTTTATTAAACGCAAATCTAAATAGTATTCAACCTTTACCAAAACCAAAACCAAACAAACCATCACTATTAGACAAAAAAGACAAAGACTTTATTTACTGTCAAACATGTAATGTATATTTAAACAATAATAAATTATTAGAAATACATAATAATACAAAAAAACATATTAAATTATGTGATATAAATAATCTTATAGCAAAACAAAAGTCATATAATTTTGAATGTAAAACATGTAACTATAAATGCTGTAAAAATAGTGATTATATAAAACATCTTAGAACAAAAAAACATATTCAACGAGAACAAATAAAAACAAAAAATTCATTGAATAATAATTATTTATGTGAATGTGGCAAAAAATATGAGTACCATTCAGGATTATGGAAACATAAAAAAACTTGCGATTGGGGTGAAAATAATACGATTGATAATGTGGAAAAATGTGTATCTACGATTCTTCTAAAAAACACAATTGTTGAAAAATATGTATGTAAACAGTGTAATAAAAAATATAATGCGATAAATAGTTTATGGTATCATAATAAAAAATGCAAGAGTATTATAGAGCCAACAATTCAATCATTATCAGAAAAAACTAAACCAAGTGATATCACAGTCCAACTTACCCCATAAACAACAAAATTATAGAAATAATGAAAGCTCAAATTATAGAAAATCAAGAACTAATTAATCTTATGTTGGAACAATATAAGAAAATTATGAACCTCTCAGTAAAGGCAAAATAAAAAAGCTTATAGAATCTGTTAAATAGTAATAAATTGGTTTTTATTTTTGTAATTTAAAAAAAATAAAAATATAAAGAATTATTCAATAATAGTTCATTTATCAGTGCTAAAAATACATTATATAAATTAAAAGCACGTCATTCCAGAAACCCTAGAATAATTTAGGTTTATTGTAAGGATAAAATCTCACCTCATCCACCAACCCCAAAAAAATCAACAGATTTAGACTTTTTCCCTGTATCTGATTTAGTTAGCCCCTCTAGTGCGCCTCATCCACCCTTACGATTACGACTAGTGCTACGTCTTCTAGTAACCCGACGTCTTCGAATACTTTTTGCCCTACCCTTTTTATTTCGAAACCGTCTTGTACTTCTCATTTATATAATATATGGATATAATTTTTATAACTAGCGTTTTTATAACTAGCGTTTTTATAACTAGCGTTTTTATAACTAGCGTTTTTATAACTTAGAATCCTCTAAGTTTACCTCACTGTTTTTCATATAAACAAATTCAATATTATAATCGATTTTCTTAAGCTCACTCACTTGCTCTACAAGTAAATCCCTTTTCTTATGATATGTGTTACTTAAATTAAGCCATAGCTCCTTACAACTATCACTATATGTTAATTCTGATTCCTTTTGAGAATGTAAATACTCAATAATGACTCTTTCATACTCCAAAACTGCCTCAATCTGATTAATCAACCACGTAGTAATTGGTGTCCCACCAGTAGCAAACGCATACTTTGTATTCGACATAATATATTTTTGAACAAACTGCCAATGTCCGTTTCTAAAAAGATATACTTCGTCGACAATTTTCAGCAAATATACTAAACCTTCATAACATTTTGCGTCGGCCAGTTGTTTAAATAATGGTTGCTCTTTATAATGACTTCTTAAATCAACAAAGAAATTCTGAATACATTTTGGCCTATACGTTCTTAAATCGAGTAAATATTCAGTAAGTTTGTTGTCCGGATAAAAATCAACAATTCCACTAAAAATGTCAATCATTGGAATGATGCTATCTTGAGCACCTGTTTGCCCTCTATATTGCTGCGGCAAATTTTCAAAGCAATTCTCATATACTAATCCTTGGCCAAATATATTATCATTCCCTTTAATTCCCATTATAAAAATGCGGAAGTCATTATATCGCTCATGTCTAGACGCAGTCCACATATCACGTCGTCGCCGATTCATCTCTTGCATAACACGGCCACATATTTGTAAACTAGTAGTATTTTTATTTCTGCCATAATCTAGTACCGAACCGACTAAATTTGGCGACATTTCATTTATATAAACGTGAACCATAATGAAGCCAATTTCATCCGATGTTCCTGTAAATTTACAAGCCATGTCAAGATTTTTCCAATGTAAATCACCAGTTAAATCCTTCTTAACATAATTACCCAATGAATAACTGTAATGATAATCTAGCCAAGGATATACGTCCAATTTGTTACTAACTAACACCAAAGGAACGGCAATATTTGCTGGCAATAATTGTCTAGCAACGCCATAATTGCCAGACTTTAAGAATTCCTGATAAGCCTGTTCCAAAGTGAATCCAGACGTTACAAATGTGTAAGCGCGATACAATGCTTGTAAAACAAATACATCAGTTTCTAATTCAATTAACTTTGAATAATCAGGTATAATTCCAACTTGTGAGACAATCTCATCAGGAATACCTAGGACACCATTTTTACACTTTTCTGCACAATCGCAATCTAAGCATTTATTATCAGAATAAAAAACATGTAATTTGTTTATTAAATTCTGTAATTCAATATATTGTTCAGGCAATACCTTTAATGGGTCTTTTATAGGTAAGAAACCGTTTTCACCTGAAACATTAAAAAAACCATCTGTGTAATTCTTTTCCCAATAACTCATTGTAATTAATTAGATATAGTTATTTTTAATTAGGTTTAAATAAATATAATATTTTATTATAAGTCTTCCTATAGGGGTTTACAGTCTCCCCATAGAAGATTATCCAAACATCTGTCTCATTTCCGAGTAAGTCATTTGTCGCCCTGTTTGAGCTTGAAATTGGTCCGCACCCGATTGTAACCTAGCAATTAATTCATCCGGTTTATTTATTAATTGGATACCCTCCTGCATTGTCTTAGGATTCACATTGTTGCTAATATTGTCCATAATCTGAATTAAATTACTAGGGTTACTAGTTGTATTAGCATACGTATTATTTGTCGCAGTAGCGCGACTAGAAGTATTATTGGCATTGCTAGAATTAGTAGTAACATTTGAATTCGTCGACATTTTTATATAATTATACATACATTTAACAGTGTATGCATAATTTCAATTTTTTCTAAAACTTATTCTTACGTCAATTGTAGTCGTATCTTCTTCTTCATTTTATCCTCATTCGTTAATATAAACAGTTTGTATTTACGTTTCTCATAATTTTCTAAATTGTCACGTAAAGTAATTCGCGACGTGATTTTAAGTTCCGGTAAAAACACAATGTATTGAAATAGTCCATCATTCCGCTCCAATTTATCAAAACAATATCCATCATACAAAGGCAGCAATATATCAGGATTTGAAAAGCATAAATTCAGCAAATTACAGTCAATTTGTACCTTCCGAATAGCCCGCATTGTTGTATTTATATAGTCAAGTTCTCTTAACCAGCTATCATAGAAAGATAGCGCGCCATCAGATAATTTATGTAGACCAAATGCCTGCTGAAATTTAATTATATTTAACAAGTCTACAAGACGACGAATTGGGGACGTAATATGAATATATGCATCTAGGTCGAGCAAATCGTGACTAATATTGGTTTCCAAGTTTGCTGAAATGTCAATATATTGTCCAGCAGTGCTATTCCATATTTTAATAAACTGTCCAACGTCATCGGGTAACATCGTGGTATCAACTAAATCGGAATTTAGATTATCTTTTTTAATTAAAGCGGAACGAAAAATGCCCACCTTTTTCAGAAGCATTTCTTTGGCACAGGTGTAATTCATTAGCACCATTAGATAGCAAACAACATCATGGCTATCTCGAATACTTCTAATATACTTGGTTTTAGAGCATAACTTTGATACCACATCAAATAATTGTGTATAATGCTTATTCTTTAGTAAATCGGGTTCCTCATAAACAAAATTTTTGATAACTTTTATTAAACAATTGGAGAACTTATATGAGACTATATTGCTTTTGTTTATACTTTCACTTTCACTGTTAAAATTCAGTTCTAAATCCAGAACAAAAGCAACTCGCTTTGATTTTGCCTGTAGCGAGCACAAACAGTCCGACAAAATAGTCGGCAACATAGGCCGCTTCTTATCCGGCAAATAGATGGTTGAGATGCGTTTGGAAAACGATTGCCACAAGTTTAGCGCATCTAACCAAATAGTGACGTTTGCGATATATATACTTAGAAGTGTATTACCATTATCTAGGCGTTTTATACTGAATGCGTCATCAAAATCTAAGCTGCCCTTGGGGTCAATAGTAAAAACTGACCAATCAATACGGCTCTCAATTCCAGCATTAGCGCAAATGGTTTCAATAAACGCGTCATTTGTAGCATCCTTATCCTTTATTGCTTTTGTAGTATCTTTGTTTAGTCTCTGAATTGAGGCATTTAGGCTTTTACAATACAATTGGTATTCATAGAAGCAGTCAAGGGTGTCAACTGGTCCAATAACCTGAGTCAATATACCTTGAGGGTGCTTTGAAGTCCAGTCCTTAAATTGGATAGTTACATATTGATTAACAAATACTTTTGAGAATCCGACATGTTTTAACTCATAGGGTACTAGAAATGGTGGTATTCTGATGTCATCTGGAACACATTTGTAAAACAATTTGTTATTGATAGGATGACGACCATATGTCTTGTTATCGGCAAGAATAAGCACAGCGGGTATATTGTCAACAGTGCGAACTGAGCTATGGACAATTGTCAATATAGACTCATTATCATAGGTAAAGACATCACCGGAAAATAGGTGATTTAAACAAGGGTCTAAATCTAATGTAACTGGTGTCAAAGTAGGCGCGTCATATACTTGCCATTTGCTATAATTGCGGTCATCAATTACGATTTTGTATAACATTTATTTGTAATTTAGATTATAATATATATATTATAACTACGTTTATAATCTTTAATATCATTTGTTATAGCTTTTTTCACTCTATAATATAAGATATCTTTTCATGTTATATAATGATAAAACACAATTACTAGTGCCACAAAATATTACTAAATGGGGGATTCTAACATCATTTTTGATTTTAGCTGCCAGCTTTGTAGCTTATAAGTATAAATATTATTTACTCACTGGAGTATCATTGTGTCTATTTCTAACATCAATAATACATTGGCATAAAATGACGGCATTCGGCCTAATAAAAATATTGGATGTAGTGTTTGGTGCGTTGACACTAGGTTTAGTTACATTTTATTATATTGACGACTTCAAAGTCGAATATAAAAAAATATGGTATTATACGATAGCAATAATGGTCTCAATATTTGTATTTAATTGGGTAATTACGTATTTCCAAATAATGCGTAATAATCCTTATATACAATGTCAGCAGCAATATAACTACTTTTCGTTGGAATATACAAAACCAAATACAAGACCAAGAGAATTATGCTATTATTATGTGACATTTATACACTTAATTTTTGTTCATATTATTCCAACAACTGTTCTAATGTATTGTGTTATTAAATCGCACTAACAATTCCGTTGGGTTCTTTAAAGTCATTTGCTTCAATTTCTTCTGTTACTTCTTTTGTGTCTGTTACGTATTTTGTGTCTGTTACGTATTTTGTGTCTGTTACGTATTTTGTGTCCGTAACTTCTTTAGTTTCATCTTTATGAATCTCTAATTCAGAAATGTTAGTAGTTTCTCCCTTTCCTTGTTGTAAACTCTTAATATCTATTTGCTTTGCTATTTTATGCTCCACATTTTGATTCTGTAAGGCATACATAAAAATATGAGGACTAATCGCAATATTATTCATATATGTCCTATATTTAAAGCTACTAACACTGGTATTTTCATCAAATTTGAATGAATACCACCAATAAGAAGGAATAAACAGGAATTTGCCGGGTGTCAATACAATTTCAAGACATTTTACCTTGTCAAAGTCAGCTCTAAATTTAGGTTGAGGGTTCCAAGGATTTATTTGAGACCGGAACTCAAGGTTCTCATAGTCTTTAACCGGATACAAATATCTACCACTCTTTGGCGGCACCAGTTTCACCTTTAATGACCCCTGTGTCACCAAAAAGTAGTTTCTATAATTTATTTCATAGCGCAATGGCGTTTCCGCACCAGCAGACCCCATGATAATATCATAGTTACAATTTGAGACTAAAAATGGTCGCAAAAATTCGTCATTGTACGACATATTTTTTTGCGCACCGGTTTCCACAAGGAAATCTAAGTTGCCTTCACTGTAGTAGGTCGCATTTTTATCCTCTTTGAACAGTTTTGTCGCGACATGTAGGGGCAGTGGTAAAAACATGTTTTCTTCAGCTTTTTCAGAAGTAACAGTCTCGCGTATTTTGACTTCAAATATGGGGTAATTATCTAGCAAATATGACTGACTAGTTGTCTTGGTGATTTTCTCAGTGTCTTCGTCACAGTCGAATAATACAGGTTGCCTTAAGTCGCAGATTTCCTCCATTTTGTCTTTAGATGCTTGCTCAATTTCATAAATTTCTAAGTCATTGCTGGTTTTTAAATGAAAATGGACGTGTAAATAGAAGAATAAAATTACACAAAATACAAACAATCCTATTATTATTTCTAACATTATATTTACATAAAAATAATAATATAATTCACAAGTTTATACGAAGAAGTTTATCTTCTCTTTATACTACGTCTTTTATTTGTTCTTCCTTTTTTACTCTTTTTACTACTACGTCTTTTAGTAGTTTTTTGTTTTATACTACGTTTTATACTACTTCGTCTTTTATTACTACGTTTTATAGTTTTACTCCTAGAATATCCTCCTTTGGTAGTAGTATCAAACAATTTAGACAGAAACCCAAGTATTGTTTCCTTCAGCATATAAGTTTTTTGTGATAAATTACCCCAGATAGATTTGTCATTTATTTCAAGCTTTGAAAGCGTCAAATTCACAGTTTTTTCAAATAAACCAGAATTAGTCAAATGATTTATTTGTCTTTCTGTCAAACCATTAGTTCTTTTTAAAGATGTATTAACTGGTGATGGATTGGCAATTATTGTCTCCAACTTTATGTTTACATCCTCCGGGGGCGTAAATCTAAGTAAATTAAATAAATTATCGGATACAATTTTTGCAACTTCATTTGACTTTTCTCTTCTATCTTGGTCTACTGTTACTACATTTGTCCCCATAGATTTTCGTTTTGCAGTTCCCAAAGTGTTTTTAGATTCATCAATTCTAACAAGTGCGTCAGCAGGAGGATTATCTTCTTCCCATTGTTCAAACATCTCTATTATTTGTCTTCGTAGTTCAGCATCACTTTGTATAAATCCTTCTCTTGCTATCGCATTATTGTCACCATTTCGCTGCCGTCTGTCAAAAACGTCGTTTATAGGAGCACCTACATTTTTTTGTGACCAATATGCGTCTTGATTTGCCTTACTTTTAAGTGCTTCTAATTCGGGAGGGATTGGATTTGGTGGCATGGCAGTATTTACGTCTTCTCTGCCAGATGTTTGTTTTAAAATTGAGGGACCTTTTGGTCCAGGAAAAGGTCTCGTAGTGACATTGGCTGAATCTAGTGACCCCCAACCTGACCCACTACTATCTTGACTTGAATCAATGTAAGTGTTTGCCCATTGCTTTGCTTTTTTACTAGCAGGACTTTCATCATTACTACCTTGACTTAAATCACTACCTTGACTTAAATCACTAATACTACCTTGACTTGACATTACCTATTTAAAATAACCAAATATTATTATTTTATTTTAAACTATCACCTTTTAACAACCTTTAATCCACAATTTTTGGCGCCACAAAGAATGAAACAGTACTTCCTTCGCCTAAACTATATTTTAAAGACATCGGATATTCCGCACTAATTCCCAAACTAATTTCATTGCCCAGCTTTGACGACAAACACATCTTACCAATGTGTGTCAGACTATACGAAATATCCATCTTCTCTCCCTCCGAAATGGCAAACTCATTCAGACTATCAATCGGCACATTCACCTTCAATTTACCCGAATCACCATTCGAATTAAGTTCCAATAGGTCCTCTGTACAAACAATATTCAGATTTTGACCAAAGACCATAAGCTCCGAGATTAACTCACCAAACTTCTTCGCATCCATTGTAAACTCCACATCATAGTCCACCTCCGGTATCATAAGTGTCTCGTGTTCAACATCCATGAGTGGCAGTTCAAAAAAATGGTCAAAATTATCCTTCACCTTTGCCTCTGTATTACTTAGTAAATTAATACACAATTTATCAGGCGCTGAAACATCATCAATCTTAATTTCCATACGGTTATGCTTTAAAGCATAATTCATCATCGTCGCAAAACTGGCAGCATCTACGGCAATATTTGTTGCTGAATCAATAACATATTCGGAAAACCACGCAGCCTTAATTACAATGCTAGACAGGCAAATGTGCGACTTGTCCATAGACTGAATATAAAGCTGACCTAATTCAAACTGTAGACTTAAATAGGACCCCCAATTCTTTAAAAGCTGAAATAACGCAACAAACATTTCTAATTTGGCCTTGTTTTCAATTGTTAGTTTCATTTTTATTACTAAGTAAATAATAATAACAGATTATATTTAATATGTTTTCTTTTTACACATTTATAAAAATCACTAATAGATAAAAACTAATCAAAATCTAGTAAATTTATAACCGAAGTGGATGAAGTAGTAGTTGACAACTGTGTCTTGTGTAGCTGTTGCGTCAAATAATCTATTGTCATAATCTTATTATTGATATCCTTTTCCAGTTTCGCAATGATAAGTCGCTGATTAGAAATAACTTCCTTGGACTTCTCAAGTTCAACATAAAAATTAGCCTTATTTAGATTCAAGCCTTCTAACCATTTTTGATGTACCTTTGTCTTTGTATGACTAACAAATACACTATGAGTTTCATATATTTTATCTTTCCTGGAGCCACACGGACACACAAGTCCTTTCTTTATATAGTTGAATGGTGGCACTTTGTCTACATATATGCCAGTATCATTTATACTAGGACTATAAATATCAGGTTCAACAACTAATTCCATTTTATAGTTATAATTATAGGTATAATAAATTACAAAAATGTATTTATATAGATTTGTAATTTATAAATATGTAATTTATAAATATGTAATTTATAAATATGTATTTAGTTATTTAGTTCCTGCTCAATGAGTACCTTCAAATCAGTACCAACAAATTCTGTACTGTCATCCTCTACTATATTAGTATCATCTGTTTCTCCAGAATCATTAATATCATTTAAACTAATTTTTAATATTTGCTGACTATTATCCATAGTTAATTTTTGTAAAGCAGACAATTCAGCCTTCAATGTTTCAATCTCTTGTTTCAACAACTTTTGTTCGTTGGTTAAAATCGCAATAGCTGACTTAGATTGAGTTAATAGAGGTTTAAAAGTGTCTACTTGTTGCTTTAACAAGTCTACATTTTGCTTTAAAGCAATTGTTTCACTAGTAGAAGAAGTTGTTCCTTGAGTTTGTACTGGCTGACTTTCAAGAGTGTCCAATCTAGAAAGAATTACATCAATAATACCACTGTCAATATTTGAATTAGTCATTTCCTTTTCATTTAAATGAGTTTCTACTTTGCCTAAACGTAAAGTAATAAGAGTAATTGCTTGCGCCAATGTCATTTTATTAACCCCACTAATGCCGGCGGGCGATTCTTGATGTTGCTGTTGTTGCTGCATCATTTGTTGTTGTTGTAATTGAGCTTGTTGGCCTGCTAAACGTCCGGTTGTGCCAGGTCTAATTTGCCCTTGAGCTTGTTGCTGTTGACCTTGTCCCTGCGAGAACATTTGCGAGGAATTGATGGATGGCTGAGGTCCCCGGCCAGGAGCGGCAGGTTCCGGACCCCCTGCTCGCCTTCGTTGTGCTGCTTGTACTGCTCTATTTTGGCTCATTGGTAAATATAAATAATAATAATAATTTGTTTCTAAATACTTTACGCACTTCTTTATTTACTTTTCTTAGGAAAAAGTGGAACAAAAAAGGCAAAGTTAATAACTAATAAAGACTTTATAAAATATCGCATCCATAATAGCATGATAATAATTGTTATAACTAGAATACGTTATTAATATAAAATATATTTAAAATATTTTATATACAACTATTGTATAAATGCAATTGCTATTAGTTGACAATCGCGTAAAAGATTTTCAGACTGTTACTGAATCAATTCTAGATACTGTTGATATTGTTTCAGTTGATTTTGATAATGACACATATGACACACTTGTATCCAAGATACCCGTGAAAACATATGAAAGTGTAGGTGTTTTCCAAGAAAATTACGATTTAAATACGTATCAATTGGTCAAGTTGTTTTCCAATTCTGTTTTAAGTGGCGTGGAAACTGAGGACCCTACTTTAGAAACATGGACGCAATACAAATCGTTGATTTCGTATTTCAAAGATACATTACAAGCTAATACATTGGATTTGATGGGCTGTAACATACATTCTAGCCCTGACTGGAATTATGTGATTGATTATTTAAAAACTCATTTACAAATAAACATTAATTCGTCAAATGACAATACTGGGTCATACAATTTTGGTGGCAATTGGATTTTAGAATCTGGAAATGTTGATTTAATAGGAAAGTATTTTAGCAATAATATTGAAAAATACAAATTTGTTCTGGGAACTGTAAGTAATCATACGGTAATTTTAAAAAATGACGGGACAGTTTTTGCATTTGGTTCAAATGGTGAAGGTCAATTAGGCGATGGAACTACTATACAAAGATTGTATCCAGTTCAAGTTAAAAAAGATAACTCTACATATTTAACTCGCGTTGTCCAAGTTTCAAATGGACAAAATCACACAGCCTTTTTACTAATTGACGGAACTGTTTATACAGTTGGAAAAAATACTAATGGTCAATTGGGGGACGGAACTACTCAACAAAGATTGTACCCAGTCCAAGTTTTAGCAGGAGAAGGAGTGCCTTTAACTGGCGTTGTTCAAGTTTCATGTGGTGAAGCTTTCACAGCATTTCTGCTAAATAATGGTACAGTTTACACAGTTGGTATAAACACTTATGGTCAAATAGGTGACGGAACTACTCAAGAAAGATGGTATCCAGTTCAAGTTAAAAAAGATATTTCTTCATTTTTAACTAACGTTGTCCAGGTTTCATGTGGTTCAAATACTACAGCTTTTATACTAAACAATGGTACTATTTACACAGTTGGATTAAATAACTTTGGTCAATTGGGAGACGGAACTACTACCCAAAGAAATTATCCAGTTCAAGTTATAAAAAGCCCAGGAGTAGCTTTAAGTAATGTTGCACAGGTTATATGTTTAACATACCATACAGCATTTTTATTAAACAATGGCACTGTTTACGCAGTTGGGTCTAACAATAGGGGTCAAGTTGGAGACGGGACTACTAGCAATAGGAGCTATCCAGTTCAAGTTAAAAAAAATCCCTCTACATATTTGACTAATGTTGTTAAAATTTCTGGAGGCTATAATTATACAACTGTTATACTAAGTAATGGAACTGTTTACACATTTGGGTATAACAATTGGGGTCAATTGGGAGACGGCTTGACTACTACACAAACTTCATATCCACTTCAAGTTAAAGCAAATAACTCTACATATTTAACTAGCATTGTTCAAGTTTCTTGCGGTACTGATTACACATTTTTTTTGAAGAGTAATGGTACTATTTACGCAGTTGGAAGAAATAGTAATGGACAATTAGGAGACGGAACTACTGAACAAAGATATTATCCAGTTCAAGTTTTAATAAGCGTAGGAAATAACTTTGTAGGAGGCTATCTTATTACAGATTACAACAATTATTATTATAAAAATAAGTCAAATATAACAAATCCTAACTTAGATAGTCTTACTTATTCAGATTTAGATTATTCAATAATTGGAATAATACCTGTACCCGTAGCACCCACAATTACGAGTGTAAATGGAACTTCGTTAAGTCGTGAAAGTCCAACGGTTTCTATTAGTTTCACACAAACTCCATCTGACTCAATCATTACAAAATATGCTTACAGCATTGATGGTTCAAGTTACACTGATTTAATCCAAACATCTACTCCTTTAACTATTCCTGCCACTGGATTAATAAGTGGACAAAGTTACTCGTTTCGAATTAAAGCAATTCTTGGTACTGGTTCAAGCAACGCATCCACAGCAGTTTCAGCTCAGTTTACTATGCCACCCGTAGCACCCACAATTACGAGTGTAAACGGAACTTCGTTAAGTCGTGAAAGTCCAACGGTTTCTATTAGTTTCACACAAAGTCCATCTGACTCAACCATTACAAATTATTCTTACAGTATAGATGGAGCAACACCTTTTATTGTTTTAACTCCTAAGCAAAAAAATAGTTCTCTAACTATTCCTGCCACTGGATTAATAAGTGGACAAAGTTACTCATTTCAAATTAAAGCAATTAATGATGCTGGTTCAAGCAACGCATCCACAGCAGTTTCAGCTCAGTTTACTATACCACCCGTAGCACCCACAATTACAACTATTAGAGCATCAGGACAAACAGTTACAATTAATTTTACCCAAGTTCCATCTGACTCAACTATTACCGGTTATGAATATTCTTATAGTAGTAATAATGGAGCAACTTATTCACCATTTACCAGTGAAAATTCTACGTTATTAGTAAATAAAACATCATTGCTAATTACAAAATTAAATAGTAACCTAACTTATTTATTTAAAATAAGGGCTACTAATGGGACTTATAGCGAATCATCAAATAGCATAGAAATACGTCTGAGACCATCATTACAAAGTTTAATTGATTCAAATGTAACATTAAGAGAAATATTAAATTATGACTATTCTCTTCAAGACATAAAAGATGCTGGATTTAAAGGTAACCGTCCAACAACAGCAGATGAATTGTTACTATCATTTTCATTTTTTCACCCTTCAACTCTTACATTATCAAGTGATATACAATTTAATGCGCCATTTTCACTTGCTACAAATTCAGCCAAGCCAATTAAAGTCATGATATCAGGGTCGAGTCCAATACGTTTGTCTATAAAACCATAAACAACTACGCAACCATATCAACTTTAATGGCATCACGGCTTTGATAATTATTTATAATAAAATCATCAACTTGATAATCGTTTATGTTTTCTCTAACTTCTTTAATTGAAACCGTCGGGAATGGAAAAGGTTGTCTCTGAATTTGTAACTCAGCCGCATCAATAGCATTTTCATATAAATGACAA
>Ga0214919_10001682_pt1 | contig 35755 bp, 32 predicted proteins | sample LL1503_MetaG_FD_177994 | JGI IMG/M metagenome (GOLD analysis project Ga0214919, IMG submission 177994) | Freshwater microbial communities from Lake Lanier, Atlanta, Georgia, United States - LL-1503 | ecosystem: Environmental > Aquatic > Freshwater > Lake | place: USA: Georgia | collected...
TCGACGCGATTGAGCAGCATGAGGGCGCGCGCGCCGAAGGCCTGATGCGCGAGCATTCGCGCCTCGCGCAGCGCAACCTACGCAACGCGCTGCGCAGCCACCGGGCTCAGGGCCTGGCGGGCGTACAGCTGATTCGCCGGCGAAGCTGATAGAAAGCAGCCTGTCGGTGGCATGGCGCCAGCATCCGCGCGCTGCGCGATAGGACACCGACGGTGCGCGAATGCAAGATCATGCCCGGCGCGGTGGCGGCAACGCCTGTCGAACCGGAGGCGCAACTGCAGGTAGAACTGCGCCTGCGGCGACGGGGCGAATTGAAAAGCGCGGCACAATCGCCCACTACGGGGAGAGCAGCATGAGAATTGGGAAAAGAGACTTTTTGCATGGCGTCGCCGCCACCGTGGTGGGCCTACACGCGGGGGTCGCAACTGCGCAGACCCGGCCCCTGAAGATCGGACTGCTGCTGCCGATGACCGGGCCCTTTGGTTCCACCGGGCGACAGATAGAAAACGGCGTGCGGCTGTATATGGCACAGTTCGGCGACAAGGTGGCGGGCCGGCCGGTTCAGATCATCCTCAAAGACGACACCGGCCTGCCCGATGTCACCAAGCGCTTGGCACAGGATCTGGTGGTCAACGACAAGGTCGACATCCTCGCCGGCTTCGGGCTCACGCCGCTGGCGCTGGCGACCGCGCCCATCGCCACCCAGGCGAAGACGCCGATGGTGATCATGGCGGCCGCCACGTCGATCATCACCGAGGCCTCGCCGTACATCATTCGCACCAGCATGACGCTGCCGCAGGTGACCTTGGGAGTCGCTGAATGGGCGCCGAAGAACGGCATCAAGAAGGTGGTGAGTCTGGTGAGCGACTACGGGCCCGGCATCGACGCCGAGAAAACATTCCGAGAGCGCTTCCTTCTTAATGGCGGGCAGATGCTGGCCGAGCTGCGCGTCCCGCTACGTAGCCCCGACTATGCGCCCTTCCTGCAGAAGGTTCGCGACCTCAAGCCCGATGCGCTGTTTGTGTTTGTTCCGGCGGGCGGCGGTACCGCCTTGCTCAAGCAGTTCGCCGAGCGCGGGCTGGACAAGGCCGGCATTAAGCTGATCGGCGAAGGCAGCGTGGCCGACGACGAGATACTCAATGAGATGGGCGATGTTGCGCTGGGCCTGGTGACCTCGCACCCTTATTCGGTGGCGCACGATTCGCCGGCGAACAAGAAATTCGTCGCCGCCTTCATGCAGCAGAGCAAGGGAATGCGGCCGAACTTTTTTGGCGTCGCCGCTTACGATGGCATGCGCGTCATCTATGAGGCGGTCAAAGCAACCAAGGGCGCGGGTGATGGAGAAGCGCTGGTCAACGCGATGAAGGGCCAGATTTTCGAAAGCCCGCGCGGGCCGATTTATATCGACGCGCAGACGCGCGATATTGTTCAAAACGTGTATGTGCGGCGGGTGGAGCGGGTCAACGGACAGCTGTACAACATCGAATTTGACGTTCTCAAGGACGTCAAGGATCCGGCCAAGTCGGGCAAATAGCGCCAGACCGGCGCAATCCCGCATTTCAACTAAAGTAGCAAGCGTCATTTTCGAAACTAGGAGACACCATGCAAAAAAGAACCCTCATCACCGCCCTCACGGTCGCAGCGCTGTGCAGCCACGCGGTCTTTGCACAGGACAATAAATTCAAAATCGGCTTGATACTGCCCATGACAGGCCCCTTCGCGTCGACTGGCAAACAGATAGAGGCTGCGGCACGCTTGTACATGGCGCAAAACGGCGACAAGGTCGCCGGCCGAACGGTCGAACTGATCGTCAAGGACGATGCCGGAACGCCGGATACGACCAAGCGCATCGCACAGGAAATGGTCGTCAACGACAAGGTACAGGTTCTGGCAGGATTCGGCCTGACGCCGCTGGCGCTGGCCACGGCGCCGATCGCGACCCAGTCCAAGACGCCCCTGGTGGTGATGGCTGCCGCCACCTCGAGCATTACCGAGGCCTCGCCCTACATCATTCGCACCAGTTTCACCCTGCCGCAGGCAGCGGTCAGCATGGCGGACTGGGCCTCGAAGAACGGCATCAAGAAGGCCGTCACCCTGGTCAGCGACTACGGTCCCGGGATGGACGCCGAAAAGTATTTCAAGGACCGTCTGCTGCTCAACGGCGGGCAGGTTCCCGACACCCTGCGCGTACCGATGCGCAACCCCGACTTCGCGCCTTTCCTGCAAAAGGTCCGCGACATCAAGCCCGACGCGGTATTTGCCTTTGTCCCTTCAGGCGCAGGCGCAGCGCTGATGAAGCAGTTCGCCGAGCGCGGCCTGGACAAGGCCGGCATCCGCTTGATCGGAACCGGCGATGTGACCGACGATGACATCCTCAACGGCATGGGCGATGTGGCCGTCGGCGTGGTCACGACGCACCACTATTCGACTGCGCACCCCTCGGCGCTGAACAAGAAGTTCGTCGAAGCATTCACCAAGGCCAATGCGGGGCTGCGTCCTAACTTCATGGCCGTCGGCGGCTATGACGGCATGCGGGTGATCTACGAAGCCGCGAAAGCGAGCAAGGGCGTCGGCGGCGGTGACGCGCTGCTCGCAGCGATGAAGGGCCAGATATTCGAGAGTCCGCGCGGACCGATGTTCATCGACGCGCAGACCCGCGACGTCGTGCACAACATGTACATCCGCAAGGTAGAAAAACAAAACGGCCAGCTCTACAACATCGAGTTCGACACCATCCAGGACGTCAAGGATCCGGGCAAAGCCAAATAAACGAGGGCAGTGTTCGCGCCGCGCGGGCCGTTCATACAGCTGCCATGCTGACCATCTTGTTTGACGGTGTGGCCTACGGCATGCTGCTGTTCGTGCTGGCCGTTGGCCTGGCCGTGACCATGGGGCTGATGAATTTCATCAACTTGGCGCATGGTGCTTTTGCCATGGCCGGCGGCTACCTGACAGTCGTTCTGATGCAGCGCCTGGACGTGGCATTTCTGTGGTGCCTGCCGCTGGCTTTCCTGTTCTCGGCTTCGCTGGGCGCCCTGCTGGAGCGCACGCTGTACCGGCCGATGTACGCCAAGCCGCATCTGGATCAGGTGCTCTTCTCGATCGGGCTGACCTTCATGGCCGTCGCAGGAACCGACTATTTTCTCGGCTCCACCCAGCAGATCATCCAGCTCCCGGACTGGCTGCGCGGGCGCACCGAAATCGGCAGCGGCGACTGGATTCTCGGAATGGGTCACTACCGGTTGTTCATCATTGGCGTGTGCGCCGCGCTGACGGTGGCGCTGCAGTACGCCCTGGCGAAGACGCGCTTTGGCAGTCGCCTGCGCGCGTCGGTCGACGACCAGCGCGTCGCCGCCGGTCTGGGCATCCATGTCAACAGGGTCTTTCTCACCACCTTTGCCGTTGGATCGGGGCTCGCCGGGTTGGGCGGTGCGCTGGGCGCCGAGGTGCTGGGGCTCGACCCGAGCTTCCCGCTCAAGTTCATGATCTATTTCCTGATCGTCGTGGCCGTGGGCGGTACATCGTCGATTACCGGTCCGCTGCTGGCCGCGCTGCTGCTTGGCATCGCCGACGTCGCCGGCAAGTACTACATACCGAAGCTGGGCGCATTCATCGTGTACAGCCTGATGATCCTGATTCTGGTCTGGCGCCCGCAGGGCCTGTTTGTGCGGGTCGGCGCCAAATGAGTGGCCGGGCCTTGGATGCGCTGCGTGGGCTGTCGCGCATCAGACCCTGGGAGCCGGTGTTGTGGCTGTTAGCGTTTGCCGCGCCGGCCGCCCTGCCCAGCCATGCGTTGATGATCAATGAGATAGCGGTGTTTGCTTTGTTCGCGATTTCGCTTGACCTGATCTTGGGTTTTACCGGAATCGTGTCACTCGGACACGCGGCGTTCTTTGGCATGGGTGCCTATGCGGCGGCGCTGTTTGCCAAGTGGGTGCTGCCCGACCCGCTGTCGGGCTTGCTGTTCGCGATGGCGGTGTGCAGCGTGCTGGGCGCTGTCTGCAGCCTGAGCATCTTGCGCGGCACCGACCTGACACGGCTGATGGTGACGCTCGGCGTGGCGCTGATCCTGCTTGAACTGGCGAACCAAATGTCCTGGCTGACGGGTGGCGCGGACGGGTTGCAGGGCGTGGTGATGGCGCCGCTGCTCGGGCGCTTCGAGTTTGGCTTGTCCGGAATGACTGCCGCCTACTACTCGCTGTGCGTCACGTTCACCCTGTTTATCGTGCTACGGCGCCTCGTCTACTCGCCCTTTGGTGCCACGCTGATGGCGGTGCGTGACAACCGACTGCGTGCCATGGCCATCGGCATACCGGTCAGCGCCAGGCTGGCCAGCGTCTACATCATCGCTGCGGTGATCGCCGGCGCAGCCGGAGCGTTGCTGGCGCAGACCACTGGCTTTGCATCGCTCGACGTGTTTGACTTTCACCGCTCCGCCGACGTCATGCTGCTGCTGGTCATCGGCGGCACCGGCTGGCTGTACGGCGGGATCGTCGGCGCGGTGGTGTTCAAAATCATGCACGCTCTGCTATCGGCCGTGACGCCACAGTACTGGACCTTTTGGATCGGTCTGTTCCTGGTCGTGTTGGTGATGACGGGGCGCGAGCGGCTGATCAGGCCCTGGACCTGGTGGGGCCGGAGCCGGCTATGACGGCGTGGGCGGCGGATACCGTGCTGGCTGCGCGGGGACTGGTCAAGTGCTTTGGCGGCATCACCGCCACGGACGACGTGACGCTCGAGCTCAAGCGCGGCGCGCGCCACGCGTTGATCGGTCCTAACGGTGCCGGCAAGACCACGCTGATCAACCTGCTGACCGGCGTGCTGGAGCCCAGCGCCGGCAGTATCAGCTTGCTCGGGCAGGATATCAGCCGGATGGCGCCGCACCAGCGGGTGCAGCGCGGCTTGGTGCGCACCTTTCAGATTAACCAACTGTTCAACGCGATGACGCCCTTGCAGACGCTGGCGATGGCCGTAGCGCAGCGGCGCGGCCAGGGCGCCCGCTGGTGGACGCCGCTGGGAAGCGGGCGCGGCGACATCGCCCGGCGCTGTGACGAGCTGCTGCAGCAGTTTCATCTTGCCGATGTGATGCACCAGCGAACCGAGTTGCTCGCCTACGGCAAGCGCAGGCTGTTGGAGATAGCCATCGCGCTGGCTTGCGAGCCCAGCGTGCTGCTGCTCGACGAACCGGTCGCCGGCGTGCCAGCGGGACAGCGCGAGGAACTGCTGCAAACCGTCGCCGCGCTCCCCGCCGAAGTGTCGGTGCTGTTGATAGAGCACGATATGGATCTGGTATTTAGCTTCGCCAGTCGCATGACGGTGATGGTCAACGGTGCCGTCCTGACCGAAGGCGATCCCGCCAGCATCGCCAACGATCCCAGGGTCCGGGCGGTGTATCTCGGCCAGGGCGACGCCAGCGCGGCGATCGGGGCCCGGCATGGCTGAGCTGCTGCAGATCGACTCGCTTAGCGCGGGATACGGCGAGGCCGTCGTCCTGCACGACGTGTCGCTGTCGCTGGCCGAGGGCCATACGCTGGCGCTGCTGGGGCGCAACGGAACCGGAAAGACGACGCTGATCAACACGCTGGTCGGTGCGACGCGCATGCATGCCGGGCGCATCATGCTCGGCGCGGCGGCGCTGCACCGCATGCCCTCGCACCAGCGCGCAGCAGCCGGAATTGGCTGGGTTCCGCAGGAGCGCAATATTTTCAAATCGCTGACGGTGCACGAGAACCTGAGCGCGGTGCAGCGGCCGGCGCGGCCCGGTGCGCGCTGTGCGCCCTGGGACCCGCAGCGGGTGTACGCGATGTTTCCGCGGCTGGCCGAGCGCAAGGGCAATCTGGGCACGCAACTCTCCGGCGGCGAGCAGCAGATGCTCGCGGTCGGCCGCGCGCTGGTGCTCAACCCGCGCCTGTTGCTGCTCGACGAGCCGCTCGAAGGCCTGGCGCCGATCATCGTCGAGGAGTTGTTGCGCGCGATTCGGCGCATCACCCGCGACGAGGGCCTGAGCGCCATCATCGTCGAACAGCACCCTCAGGCCGTGCTGGCCATTTCCGACAGCGTCGCCGTCCTGGACCGCGGCACGGTGGTCCACGCTGGCAGCGCCGCTGCGCTCGGCGCGCAGCCCGAACTGCTCGACAACCTGCTGGGCGTCGCCCGGTAGGGCATCCTGTCGTATCCGCCGTTTCACACGGTTCCCGTATCAAGGAGATCCATCCATGCAATCCATCTTGTTTCGCGCGCTGTTGGCAGCCGCCTGCTGCGTGCTGGCCCCGATCACGATGGCGCAGCAGTGGCCGGCGCAGACGATCCGGCTGATCGTCCCGTTCACGCCGGGAACCGGCATGGACACGATCGCGCGAACGGTGTCGCCGCGCCTGAGCGAGCGGCTCGGGCAGCCGGTCGTGGTGCAGAACATGCCCGGCGCCAGCGGCAACATCGGCACCGACGTGGTCGCCAAGGCCAACCCCGACGGCTACACGCTGTTGATGGGCGCCAACACCATGCTGATGGCCTCGCAGCTGTACAAACAGGTTCCTTTCGACCCGGTGAAGGACTTTGCGCCGGTGTCGATGGCGGCCTATGGAACCCTGATGCTGGTGGCAAGTCCCAAGTCCGGCATCAAGTCGATGGCCGAACTGCTGGCCCGTGCGCGCGCCAAGCCCGGCTCCATCCATTACGGCTCGCCGGGAATCGGAACGCCGCACCATATGGCGATGGAGCTGTTCAAGGCGCAGGCGCAACTGTTCATGCTGCACGTTCCCTACCGTGGCACCGCCGGCTACACGCAGGACCTGCTGTCGGGCGAGCTGATGGTCGGCTTTCTGCCGGTGCATGTGGCACAGGGATTCGTGAATTCGGGCCGACTGGTCGCGCTCGCCGTCGGCAGCCCGAAGCGCCACCCGGTCGCACCGACGGTGGCCACGATGGAAGAACTAGGCGCCAAGGGCGTCGAGGTCGACATGTGGTACGCGTTTTTCGCCCCCGGCAAGACGCCGGCACCGGTGCTCGGGCGGCTGCATCAGGAGCTCGCGGCGATCCTCAAGCTGCCCGAAGTGCGCGACGCGCTAGGGCGCGCCGGGCTCGACGCCAGTGCCTCGACGCCCGAAGAACTGGGTGTGGTGGTGGGCAAGGACTTTCCGCGCTGGGGCGCTGTCATCAAGCGCAACGGCATCACCGCCGAATAGCGCTGGCCCCGCTCGCCTCAGTTCAGGTACTGCGGCTTTTCGCCGTCGTGCGCACCGGCAGGGCTGGCTGCGGCGCTCGCCGCCGGCTCGCACCATTGCGCGCTTGCGATGGCGACCTCGAGCAGGTGGACAAAGGCGTAGACCATCTGGTCCTGCAGCGCCATCTCGAAGCTGCGCTGTCCATCGCAGCCGGGTAGCTTTTCGACGAACTGCATGTGCACCGCGCTCTTGCCTTTGGGCGTCACATTCAGATCGGTCACTAACAGCGCCGTGTCGAAGAGGGGCTTGCTGTCGCCCGATGGCTGGTAAGGGGTCGCGAAATCGGCCCCCCTGAGCGAGTCGCTGCGTTGAAAATCGGCCATCGCCTTCTTGGAGAGCGCGTCGAGCGATGCCAGATGCGAGGTCGCCGGCCCACCCTGGCGAGCCACCTGTTCAATCAGCAACCGGTCCATCAGCGGCGCCAGTCCCAGCGCGATGCGCCGCGTGAGCCAGAACTGCAGTTCCTGGCCCTCGCGCGTGTTCACCCTCGCGAGAAGACGGTCCTGCTCGGCGACAAATGCAATCGAGAGTTGGTGGACATCCATGCACCTGATTCTAGTCAAGCCCACCGGGCCTTGAAAAGCCCGACCGGGCGCCCAAAGTGGGAAGCAACCCGGAGACCTCTTCATGCGCATCGACAAACTCACGACCAAATTTCAGGAAGCCTTGGGCGAGGCGCAGACGCTGGCCTTGGCGAACGACCATGCCTTTATAGAGCCCAGCCACGTGCTCGTCGCCATGCTGCGCCAGGACGACGGCAACAAGGCCTTGCTGCAGCGCGCTGGCGTGAATGTTGCCGGCCTGTTGCAGGAGGCGCAGGCGGCGATGAAGAAGCTGCCACAGGTGCAAGGCCACGAGCAGGTCCAGGTTGGGCGCGACATGGTGAGTCTGATCCAGGCGGCCGAAAAGGAGTCCATCAAGCGCGGCGACCAGTTCGTCGCCGGTGAGTTGTTCCTGCTCGCGGTGTGCGACAGCAAGACCGACATCGGACGCATCGCGCGTGACAGCGGCCTGACGCGCAAGTCGCTGGAGTCCGCCATTGATGCGGTCCGTGGTGGCCAGAATGTCGACAACGCCAATGCCGAGGACCAGCGCGAGTCGCTCAAAAAATACTGCATCGACCTGACCGAACGCGCCCGCATGGGCAAGCTCGACCCGGTCATCGGACGCGACGACGAGATTCGCCGGGCGATTCAGGTGCTGCAGCGCCGCACCAAGAACAACCCGGTTCTGATTGGTGAGCCTGGCGTGGGAAAGACCGCCATCGTCGAAGGTCTGGCGCAGCGTATTGTCGCCGGCGAGGTGCCCGAATCACTCAAAGGCAAACGCGTCCTCTCGCTCGACATGGCGGCTCTTTTGGCGGGCGCGAAGTTCCGGGGCGAGTTCGAGGAGCGTCTGAAAAATGTGCTCAAGGATCTGGCCAAGGACGAGGGCCAGACGATCGTCTTCATCGATGAACTGCACACCATGGTGGGCGCGGGCAAGGCAGAGGGCGCGATGGACGCGGGCAATATGCTCAAGCCGGCGCTGGCGCGCGGCGAGCTGCACTGCGTCGGCGCGACCACGCTCGGCGAATACCGCAAATACATCGAAAAAGACGCTGCACTGGAGCGCCGGTTTCAGAAGATTCTGGTCGGCGAGCCCACGGTGGAGGCGACCATCGCGATCCTGCGCGGTCTGCAGGAAAAGTACGAAGTTCACCACGGCGTGGACATCACCGACCCAGCCATCGTTGCCGCCGCCGAACTCAGCCATCGCTACATCACCGACCGCTTCCTGCCCGACAAGGCCATCGATCTGATTGACGAGGCCGCGGCCAAAATAAAAATAGAGATCGATTCCAAACCCGAGGTGATGGACCGGCTCGACCGCCGGCTGATCCAGTTGCAGATCGAGCGCGAGTCGGTGCGCCGTGAAAAGGACGAGGCGTCGCAAAAGCGTTTCGGCCTGATCGAGGTCGAGATCGCCAAGCTGCAAAAAGAAATTGCCGACATGGACGAAATCTGGAAGGCCGAAAAAGCGCAGGCGCAGGGAAGCGCGCAGGTGCGCGAGGCGATCGAGCAGCTGCGCCAGCAGATCGACGGACTGACGCGCAAAGGCGAGTACAACAAGGTCGCCGAGCTGCAGTACGGCAAGCTGCCTGAGCTCGAGCGCCAGCTCAAAGACGCGCAGGCCAAGGAGGCGTCCAAAGGCTCGGGCGACACGCCGCGGCTGCTGCGGACGCAGGTCGGCGCCGAGGAAATCGCCGAAGTGGTCGCGCGTGCTACCGGCATACCGGTGTCCAAGCTGATGCAGGGCGAACGCGACAAGCTGCTGCAAATGGAAGACAAATTGCACCAACGCGTGGTCGGGCAGGTCGAGGCGATCGCTGCGGTCGCCAACGCGATCCGCCGTTCGCGCGCCGGGCTGAGCGACCCCAACCGTCCGACCGGTTCCTTCCTGTTCCTGGGCCCGACTGGCGTTGGAAAGACCGAGCTGTGCAAGTCACTGGCGGGTTTTCTGTTCGACTCTGAGGACCACTTGGTCCGGGTCGACATGAGCGAGTTTATGGAGAAGCATTCGGTGGCCCGGCTGATCGGGGCGCCGCCCGGCTATGTGGGCTACGAGGAAGGCGGCACCCTGACCGAGGCGGTCCGACGCAAGCCCTACAGCGTACTGCTGCTCGACGAGATCGAGAAGGCGCATCCGGATGTCTTCAACGTCCTGCTGCAGGTTCTGGACGACGGCCGCCTGACCGACGGGCAGGGGCGCACGGTGGACTTCAAAAATACCGTCATCGTGATGACCAGCAACATCGGCTCGCCGATCATTCAGAGCATGGTCGGGCGTGACAGCGAGGACATCAAGGAGGCGGTCACGGCCGAGCTAAAGAACTATTTCCGACCCGAGTTCATCAACCGTATCGACGAGACGGTGGTGTTCCATGCGCTGGACGCCCAGCACATTGAGGCGATCGCCGCCATACAGATCAAGGTGCTGCAGGAAAGGCTGGCCAGGATGGATCTCGAACTGCAGGTGTCGCCGGCTGCGCTGGCCGAGATTGCCAAGGTGGGATTCGACCCCTTGTTTGGCGCCAGACCGCTCAAGCGCGCGATCCAGCAGCGGATCGAAAATCCGCTGTCCAAGCTGCTGCTCGAAGGTCGGTTCCTGCCCAAGTCGGTGATACCGGTCGACGTGGACCCAATACGCGCGCCGGGCGAGTTCAGCTTCGAGCGCGTCGTGCACTGAGCGACGCCGCCGCTGCCGACGCAGTGCCGGCCGGTAGGTCGGTGGCGTTTACCATAGGGGGAATGAACACCGCTACCCTCACCGCCAGCGTGCCGATGCGCCAAGACGCCGCCATTGTGGGACTTGTCGGACTGGCGCACGCCGCCTCGCATTTTTCGCACCTGCTGCTGCCGTTGATGTTCCCGGTCTTCGTGAACGAGTTTGGCTTGCGCTACTCGGAACTCGGCCTGCTGATGACGGTGTACTTTGCGATCTCGGGTCTGGGGCAGGCGGGCGCTGGCTTCCTGGTCGATCGCAAGGGGGCGCGGCCCGTGTTGTTCGCGTCGATGGCACTGCTGCTGCTGGCCTGCCTGCTGGCGGCAGCGGCGGACGGCTATGCGCTACTGGTTCTGGTGGCCGCGACCGCAGGTCTGGCGAACGCGTCTTTCCATCCAGTTGACTTCACCATCATGAACCAGCGGGTTTCGCCGCAGCGCCTGGGCCATGCATTCAGCGTGCACGGCCTCACCGGCAACCTGGGCTGGGCGCTGGCGCCGGTATTTTTCGCCGCCGCCACGCGTCTGAGCGACTGGCGCGGCGCTTACCTGTGCGCCGCGGCGATGTACGGCGCGATCCTGCTGCTGCTGCTGGCGCACCGGGACAAGCTCAGCACGCAGTCTGCGCAGCCCAAGGCGGGCCGGCAAACAGCGCACGACCTGGCTTTTATGCGGCTGCCGGTCCTGTGGTGGTGCTTCGGTTTTTTCCTTCTGTCGACCATGACGCTGGCGATGGTGCAAAGCTTTGCCATACCGCTGCTCAAGGCGCTGCATGGTGTGCCATTCGAGACGGCCTCCATGACGCTGAGCGCCTACAGCCTGTGCGCCGCGGCCGGCATGCTGGCGGGCGGCTTCGTCACTGCGCGCACGCTGCACAGCGATAAGGTGGTGGCCAGCTGCATGGCAGCGGCGGCGGGATGCCTGTTGCTGTGCGCGAGCGCGGTGCTGGACGCCACCGGCACCATGGCCGTCTTGGCGACGACCGGCTTTGCCATTGGCATCGGGGGGCCTTCACGCGACATGATGATCAAGAGGGCGACGCCCGCTGGCGCCACCGGACGGGTGTACGGAATGGTCTACTCGGGCCTGGACGTGGGCTTTGCGATTGCGCCGGTGGCCTTCGGCATGCTGATGGACCGGGGCTTGTACAGCCTGACTTTTTTCGCCGCCGCCATGCTCATGCTGCTGAGCGCGTTGGTGGCGCTGGGCGTTGGCCGCCGCATCGGTCCGCCCGCGCCGGGCTGAGCCCGGAATTACCGCAGCACGCGGCCCCACCCTGACAGCGCCAAGGCGCACCAAGCCACCATGACCCAAAAAATTGCCGGCCATCTTCTCGTCGAATGCCTGATTGCCCAGGGTGTAACCCATGCATTTGGCGTTCCGGGCGAAAGCTATTTGGCGGTGCTCGACGGCTTTCATTTGCATGCCGACCGGATTCGCTTCATCATCAACCGGCAAGAGGGTGGCGCGGCCTTCATGGCCGAAGCGCACGGCAAGCTCACCGGACGCCCGGGCGTGTGCTTTGTAACCCGTGGTCCCGGCGCGACCAACGCGTCCATCGGCGTGCACACCGCTTACCAGGACTCGACGCCGATGCTGCTGTTTGTCGGCGACGTCGCCGCCAATACCCGCGACCGCGAAGCCTTCCAGGAGGTGGACTTCTGCAGTTTTTTCGGCCCCAGCACCAAGGGCATGGCCAAGCGGGTGGAGCGCATCGATGACGCGGCGCGGATTCCCGAGTATGTGGCGCGCGCTTTTGCGACGGCGATGAACGGACGCCCCGGTCCGGTGGTGCTGGTGCTTCCCGAAGACATGCTGGCGTCCGCGCTGCTGCCGGATCCGGTCAGCGGCGCTTTTCCTGGCGCATTGGCGCGGGTCGATGCGGTCCAGGCCTGGAGCGACCCCGGTTCCTTGCGCACGCTGCGCGAGATGCTGCTGGCGTCGCAGCGTCCGCTGGTGATCGCCGGCGGCGGCGGCTGGACGGTGCCATCGGCGCAGGCGCTGCAGCGCTTCGCCGAGAACTGGAACTTGCCGGTGGGCAACGCCTTTCGCTTTCAGGACACCTTTGACAACCACCACCCGCTGTACGCGGGAGACGTGGGAATCGGCATCAACCCCAGGCTCGCGCAGCGGGTGCGCGACAGCGACCTGATCATCGCCATCGGGCCGCGTCTGGGCGAAATGACAACCGGTGGCTACAGCCTTCTGCAGCTGCCGCGCCCGCGGCAGAAGCTGGTCCACATCCATGCCAGCGCCGAGGAACTCAACCGGGTTTATCAGGCCGACCTGGCGATCAACGCGAGCATGAATGCGGCAGCGCGCTCGCTCGAAGTGTTGAGCGCCCCCGCCAGTTTGGCCTGGGAAGACTGGGCGCGCGGCTGCAACGCCGACTTCCAGGCGAATATGGAGCCGCAGGCCCTGCCCGGCGATATCGACATGCCGGCTATCGTCGCCATGCTGCAAAAGCACCTGCCACCGGACGCGGTTCTCACCAATGGGGCGGGCAACTTCGCCAGTTGGGTGCACCGGTTCTTCAAGCACCATGGCCTTGCAAAGGGTTTCAGGACGCAGCTCGCGCCGACCAACGGCGCGATGGGCTACGGGGTTCCGGCGGGAATCGCAGCGGCGCTGTGCACCGGGCGGACCGTTCTGACGATGGCCGGTGACGGCGACTTCCTGATGAACGGGCAGGAACTGGCCACCGCGGCGCAGTACGGTGCCAAGAGCATCATCGTGCTGCTCAACAACAGCATGTTCGGAACCATCCGCATGCACCAGGAGCGCGACTATCCGCTGCGCCCGGCCGGCACCCAGCTGCGCAACCCCGACTTCGCCGCGCTGGCGCGCGCCTACGGCTACGAGGGCGTCAAGATCACCATGACGTCCGAGTTCGAGCCCGCACTGCTGGCGGCGCTGGCGCGCGCGCAAGGAACGCTGATTGAAGTCGCTCTGGATCCGGAGGTCATCACCACCCGCGGCACGCTGTCGGCGATCACCCGCTCGGCGCTACAGGCCCGGAAATAGCCCAGGGGCCGCCGCATGGGCCGGCCGGCCCGGCTGCTTGTCAACCGTTTTGTCGGGCCATGCGTTTTAGCTTTGCCCCCGGATTCGGCGGGGGTGGTTTCTGCAGAAGCTTCCCCGGGGGAGGAGGCTGCACGCGCCGGTTGTGTAGACTTTTGATGTCCGATAGGACAGTTTGCAAACTTAAATATTTAGGAGCTCCTATGCGTAAAGTATTCGTTGGTGTGATCGCTGCTGCTTTTGCCGCTTTGTCCTTTTCTGCGTTTGCTGCCGTGCCGACCACCAAGGCAGAGTGCGACAAGCTCACGACAAAGACCGCTGAGCAAAAAGCGGCCTGCGACAAGATCAAGTAATCGGTCTTATCCAGTAAGAAAGCGGGCTTCGGCCCGCTTTCTTATGGTTCCGTTACCGGGCGATAAATCAAACCGGCATCCCCCGGCTTATGTGCCCTGTAGCAGCAAGCCTGCGGCTTATTCCCTTATATCGACGCCGTAAAAGTTATGACGGCCGAAGGGGCTCAGTTTGAAGTCGATGACTTCCTTGCGCATCGGCTTGAGCTGCACCGCGTGCGCGATGGTGAACCAGGGCGCTTGTTCCTTGAATACCACCTGCGCTTGCTCGTAGAGTTTGGTGCGTTCTGCGGTGTTGGTGATGGTCTTGGCCTTTAGCACCAGGTCTTCAAAGGGCTGGAAGCAGAATTTCGCGACATTCGAGCCGTTGGACTTGGCGGCGTCGCAGCCCAGCAGCGTGTGCAGGAAGTTGTCCGGGTCACCGTTGTCGCCGGTCCAGCCCAGCATGCCCATCTGGTGCTCGCCGGCCTGCATGCGCTTGCGGTACTCGCCCCATTCGAAGCTCTTGATCTCGGCCTTGACGCCGATCTTGGCCAGATCAGCCTGCATCAGTTCGGCGATGCGCTTGGCGTTGGGGTTGTAGGGCCGCTGCACCGGCATCGCCCACAGGTCGGTGGTGAACCCGTTGGGCAGTCCCGCTGCCGCCAGCAGTTTCTGCGCGGCGGCCGGATCGAAGGGGTCGTCCTTGATCGCGTTGTTGTAGGACCACTGGGTAGGCGGTATCGGGTTCTTGGCCGCGACGCCACTGCTGAGGTAGACGGCGTCGATGATGGCCTGCTTGTTGATCGCCATGTTGATCGCCTTGCGAACCCGTACATCGTCAAAAGGCTTCTTGGTCGTGTTGTAGGCCAGGTAGCCGACGTTCAGGCCGGCCTGTTCGAGCACGGTGACTTTGGGGTCCTTGCGCATCGCGTCGAGGTCCGCCGGGTTGGGGTAGGGCATCACATGGCACTCGCCCTTTTGCAGCTTGGCCCAGCGTACCGACGCGTCGGGCGTGATCGCGAACACCAGGTCGTCAATCTTGGCCTTGCCGGCGTAATACTCGGGAAAGGCCTTGTAGCGGATGATCGCGTCCTTCTGGTACTGCACCAGGTAAAAAGGACCCGAGCCGATCGGCTCTTGGTCGATTTTCTCGGGCGTTCCGGCCTTGAGCATCGCGTCAGCGTATTCCTTGGACTGAACGCCGGCGTATTCCATCGCCCAGCCTGAGAGGAAGGGCGCGTCGGACTTGTTCAGCGTGATTTTGACCGTCATCGCGTCGACCTTGTCGACCGACTTGATCAGCTTGTCCATGCCCATGTCGCCGAAATAACTGTGGTTGGCGCTGGTAACCTTGAAGTAGGGGTTGTCCTCTTTCCACTGGCGCTCAATCGCGAAGATGATGTCGTCGGCGTTCATGTCGCGCGTGGGTTTGAAATTCTTGTTGCTGTGCCACTTCACGCCCTTGCGCAGAAAGAAGGTGTACTCCTTGCCGTCGGGCGATACGGTCCATCGCTCGGCCAGGCCTGGAACCACCGTGGTGCTGCCGCGCTCAAAGTCGACCAGCCGGCTGTAGATCTGGCTGTTGGCGTCAAAGGAGGTGCCGGTGGTGTTGATCGCCGGATAGAAGTTCTCGGGGCTTCCCTCCGAGCAATACACGAGGGTCTTGGCGCAGACGGGCGCCAGCGCCATCAGCGCGGGCAGCGCCAACGCGCACAGCAACGCACGCTTCACCGGTTTGCGGCCGGAATAGGATAGGCTCATGGGGTGGACTCCTTGGGGTTGATGCTGCTTTGCAGCGGTTGTGGAAAAAGATCGCGTGGGCGTCGGCTCGGGATCGGGCTCTGGATCGGGTTAAAGGGACGGCCGACTACTCGGCAAAATGGCAGGCCACCTGGCGCCCGAGGGATTCGCGCAGCACCGGGCGCTCGGCGCGGCAGCGGTCACCGGCTTGCGGGCAGCGGGTCGAAAAAACGCATCCTGCAGGCGGGTTCAGCGGTGACGGCAGTTCGCCCTTGAGCACCGTGCGCGGCACTGCCACATCGCTACCTACTATACCCGGTGTAGAGGCCAGCAGCGCCTTGGTGTACGGGTGCAGCGGGCGGGAGAATATCGCCCCCTTGTCGCCCTGTTCGACGGTGTGGCCCAGGTACATCACCAGCACATCGTGCGCGATATGGCGCACCACACCCAAGTCGTGCGAGATGAACAGGTAGGCCAGTCCCAGTTCCTGCTGCAGGTCGGCTAGCAGGTTGAGGACCTGCGCCTGTATTGACACATCGAGCGCCGACACCGGTTCGTCGGCGACCAGCAGGGCGGGTTTGAGGATCAGCGCGCGCGCGATCGCGATGCGCTGACGCTGTCCGCCCGAGAACATGTGCGGATAGCGCCCGTAATGTTCCGGGCGCAGGCCAACCAGCGCGAGCATGCTGCGCGCGCGTTCCATGCGCGCCGCGGCGTCCAGGTCGGCGTTGATCTCCAGCGGCGCCTCCAGGATCGCGCCGACCTTCTTGCGTGGGTTCAACGAACCGTAGGGATTCTGGAAGACCAGTTGCACCGAGCGACGCAGCGCCTTGCGCTGCGGCTCCGAGGCGCTGCGCACATCGACGCCACCGAGCCGCAGGCTGCCGGCGGCTGGCGACTCGATCAGCGCGACCATGCGCGCGAGCGTCGACTTGCCGCAACCGGATTCGCCGACGACTGCCAGCGTGCGGCCCGTGCGGATGGAAAAAGACACGCCGCCGACCGCCTGCAAACGGCTTGGCGCGCGCAGGAATCCGTTACCAATCCGGTAGACCTGGCGCAGTTCCTGGGCCACGACCACGGGCTCGGCTGCAGACGGATCGGTCGTGGTCATGCGGACTGGCCTTGCCCGTGCGCTTGCGCAGGCGCGATCGGGTAATGGCATCGGGCCTGTCCGTCGCTACCCGCCTGTGGGCGCGGGCGCTCGCGACTGCACAATGCCTGCGCCCGCTCGCAGCGCGGCGCGAACAGACACCCAGCCGGGCGGTCGCGTACTCCCGGCACCATTCCGGCGATGGTCGACAGCCGGGCGCTGCCATCGCTGCGCTCGGGCAGGGCGCCCATCAAAGCCTCGGTATAGGGGTGGCGTGGCGCGGCAAACAAGGACTGCGCCGGCTGCTCTTCCATGACCTGGCCGGCGTACATGACGGCGATGCGCCGTGCCATCTGCGACACCACGCCCATATTGTGGGTGATCAGCACCAACGCCATGCCGCGCTCTTGCTGCAGGCTGCGCAGCAGATCCAATATCTGCGCCTGGATCGTCACGTCGAGCGCGGTGGTCGGTTCATCGGCGATCAGCAGCTTGGGATTGCAGGCGATGGCCATCGCGATCATCACCCGCTGGCTCATGCCGCCCGACAACTGGTGCGGAAATGCCCTAAGGCGCCGTTCGGGTTCAGGTATGCCGACTTGCTCGAGCAGTTCGATGGAGCGTCGGCGCGCGGCGCCAGCGTCCATCCGCAGGTGCAGCCGGAGCGTCTCGGCCAACTGGAAGCCGACGGTGAAGCAGGGGTTCAGGCTGGTTGTAGGGTCCTGGAAAATCATTGCGAGATCGCGCCCGGTCAGCTGACTGCGCTGGCGTGCCGACAGCGCCATCAGGTCGTGGCCGTCAAAGCGCAGGCGGTCTGCGCGCACCAGTCCCGGGTAGGGGACCAGGCCCATCAGAGCCATCATCGCGACGCTCTTGCCCGAGCCCGACTCGCCGACGATGCCCAGTACATCGCCAACCTCCAGACGCAGGCTGAGGCCTTCGACTGCGTGGAGTACGCCGTCGCGCGACGGAAAGTCGACCGACAGGTTTTCGATTTCGAGCAGTGCCATGGGCTGGGTCGCTTAGCGTTTGAGCTTGGGGTCGAAGGCGTCTCGCAAGCCGTCACCCAGCAGGTTGAAGGCCAGCACCGTCACGAAGATCATCATGCCCGGCAGCGTCACCACCCACCAGGCGCGCAGGACAAATTCGCGCGCGTCGGCCAGCATGGTTCCCCACTCCGGGGCCGGCGGCTGGGCGCCCAGCCCCAGAAAGCCCAGCGCCGCGGCGTCGAGAATCGCGGTCGATATGCCAAGCGATGCCTGGACGATCAGCGGCGCGGTGCAGTTGGGCAGCACTTCGCTGAACATCAGCCGCAGATGGCTGGCGCCGTTCATGCGCGCAGCGGTGACATAGTCCTTCGACATTTCCGATATCACCGCAGCGCGGGTAATGCGCACATAGTGCGGCAGAATCACGACCGCGACGGCCAGCATCGCGTTGATCATTCCCGGACCCAGGATCGCGACGATCACGATCGCCAGCAGCAGGCTGGGCAGCGTCAGGATGATGTCCATCGTGCGCATGACCGCAATCTCGTAGACGCCGCGGAAGTAGCCCGCGCTCAGGCCCAGAATGGTTCCTGTCAGGACCGAGATGGCCACCACCGCCACGCCGATCACCAGCGACAGCCGGGCGCCGTGGATCAGCCGCGACAAGATGTCGCGACCGATCGCGTCGGTGCCCAGCGGGTGCGTCAGCGCGCCACCGTCCTGCCAGAAAGGCGGCTTGAGGAATACCGCGTTGTTGGTCAGCTCCGGCGCATAGGGAGCGAGCCAGGGCGCCATCAGCGCCATCAGCAGTACCAGCATGACCACGGCCAAGCCGGCCACAGCGCCCCTGTTCTCGCTGAAGTCGCTCCAGAACGCGCGCAAGGGGTGCTCGGGTTCGGGGGCGGTGTGCGGGATGCTGCTCACTGCGGGTGCCTGATGCGTGGGTTGATGACGCCATAGGTGATGTCGACCAGCAGGCTGACGACCATCACCATGGCCCCGACCAAGAGAACGCCGCCTTGCAGAACCGGGTAGTCGCGCCGGCTGATGGCCTCTATCAGCCATTTGCCGATACCCGGCCAGGAGAAGATGGTCTCGGTGAGCAAGGCGCCGGTGAACAGCACGCCGATCTGCAGTCCGATGACCGTCACCACCGGTATCAGCGCGTTGCGCAGCGCGTGCAGCGCAACGACGCGCAGGTTGGAAAGGCCCTTGGCGCGCGCGGTGCGGACGTAGTCTTCGCCCAGCACCTCGAGCATCGCCGAGCGGGTCATGCGTGCGATGACCGCCAGCGGTTGCGTTCCCAGCACGATCGTCGGCAGGATCAGGTGCGCCGCGGCCGAGCGCAGCGCGCCACGGTCGTCGGACAGCCACGCGTCGATCAGCAGGAAGCCGGTCGTGGGCTCGATGAAGTACTTCACGTCGAGCCGTCCGGACACCGGCGTCAGGTCGAGTTGCACCGAGAACAGCAGGATCAGCAGCAAGCCCCACCAGAAGATCGGCATCGAATAGCCTGACAGCGAGATACCCATCACGCCATGGTCGAACAGCGAGTTGCGCTTGACCGCGGCGAGGATGCCCGCGGGTATTCCCAGCAGCAGCGCGAACAGGATCGCGCAGGTTCCGAGTTCGACGGTCGCGGGAAAGAGCGCCAAAAATTCACTCAGCACCGGAGCCCGCGTGACAATGGATTTGCCGAGGTCTCCCTGCAGCACGCGGCCAATATAGATGCCGTACTGCACCATGATCGGCCGGTCCAGGCCGTACTCCTTGAGCAGCGCAGCGTGGCGCGTCGCGTCGATGCCGCGTTCGCCGGCCAGCGTCTCGATCGGGTCTCCCGGAACCAGTCGGATGAGAAAGAACACCAGCAGGGTCATTCCCAGGAAGGTGGGAACGATCAGGCTAAGCCGCGTTAATATGAAGCGAAGCAAGGCGGTGGTTGGTTGGGTGCTGCAGGTATTGACCAAGCCCGCCGGTCCGGATGCTGTCGGTGCTGCGGCAAGCCATTCTATCGGGCATCAGGGGCCGTTCGGCGCCAAGTGCCTCGGATGCTTATCCGAACACCCGATTCGGTGGCGCATCGGGTTGGCGTCAAAAAAAAGGCCGGCTTGCGCCGGCCTCGGATGTCGCAGGCAGCAGTCTGTTACTTGAGATGCTTGCCGATCAGGCCGGCCATCTCGAACATCGATACCTGCATCTTGCCGAAGATTTCCTTGAGCTTGGCGTCCGCGTCGATCATGCGCTTGTTGGCTTGATTCTGCAGCTTGTTCTTCTTGATGTAGGTCCACAGTTTGCTGACCACTTCGGTACGCGGAAGCGGGGTTGCACCCACGACTGCGGCCAGCGCAGCGCTTGGCATCAACGCCTTCATGAACGCCGCGTTGACAGCGCGCTTTTTCGCGGGAGCGGCCTTTTTGGCGGGCGCTGCTTTTTTAGCAGGCGCTGCCTTCTTTGCCGGGGCAGCCTTCTTGGCGGCTACTTTCTTTGCCGGGGCTGCTTTCTTTGCGGGTGCAGCCTTCTTGGCGGGGGCCTTTTTGGCCGGGGCTTTTTTTGCAGTTGCCATGATTGAATTGTCCTTCTAGAAGTGGATTAATCACCGGGGAAGAACTGCTTCTCCTCCGGCACCGCCGATGCTAATGGAGAAAAATCATGTTTCCAAGCTAAAACACATGTTTTTCACTCTGACATGTTGTTTTTTTTGCGGCGCAAGTTGCTGAATTTCCCTCTGGTGGACGCCCCCGACACGCCGACCCAAGGGGTTTGTGGTCATTGCGCGGGCTTCAAAGTGTGTCTGGCGACATCGTCGGCGGCGCGCGTTGGCGTGCCTTGCGCGCCGACCGCGCCCTCGTCGAATGCAGTAAGGGCCGCGGCGAAACCCGCCGGGCGCCTCAGGCTGTGCCCTGGTGGTTCCAGGTCAGGACGATGCCGGCCAAGGCGATGGCGAATGCGATTAGTTGCAGCCCGCTCAGACTCTCGCCCAGAACCAGTACCCCGACCAGCACCGCCGAGATCGGCAGCATCACGGTGAAAATGCCGCTGTGCGCCACCGGCAAGCGGCTCGCGCCGGTCATCCACAACCATACCGTTCCCACGCTGGCGGCCAGCGCGTAGAAGACCAGCAGGGTCCAGGTAGCCAGCGCCACGGCACCGAAGTCGAACTGCAGTGCCAAATACAGGCCCAACGGCGTCATCAGCGCAAAGCCCCACAGGTTGATCAGCGCGCTGATGCGTTTGGGCCCCAGCGATCCGGTGAGCTTCTTGCCGATGACCGTGTACGCGGCTTCGCATAGCACGGCGCCAAACAGCAGCAGGTTGCCCAGCCACAGATTGGCGCCGGCCGTGACGCCGGTGTCAGACGCCGGCTCGGCGTGGCTAAAGGCCAGAATCGCCTGCCCGAGCACCGCGCAGCTGGCGGCCGCCCACACGCGTGGCGCGACGCGTTCGCCCAGCATGGCCCAGCCCATCAGGGCGATGACTGCCGGTATGCTGGCCATGACCACGCCGGCCGATACCGCGTTGCTCAGGCTAATGCCATAGAGCATGCAGATCGAGAACAGGAAGTTGCCGAAAAAGGATTCGAGGAACAGCAGCCGCCGGGTCTGCGGCGTCATCGGCGCTTCGGCTGCAGGTTTCTTCAGCCACGGCAGCATCGCCAGCGCGGCGATGCCGAAGCGAAGCCAGCCCAGCAGCAGCACCGGGAATGCGGCTACCAGCGGCTTGGACAGCGCGACATAGCTGCCCACCAGCGACATGCTCAGCGCAAGGCAGGCGTAGGCGACCAGTCGGTTGGCGGATGGGTTCATGCAAGATACGGTTGTGGTGTACGCCGTGGGCTGCGAAGACCCGATTGTTTCCATCGCATTGGTTTGGCGGCGCAGGTCACGATGCTGGTCGAGGTGCCGACCTGCCATTGCGTATGCCAAGGATCGTATGATTATCGCGCCGCTGCTGGCCACGGCGCAGGCGCAGATCGACGAGATGCCGGTGCTGACTGGCTTATGCCTTGACGCGAACTGGGACGAAGTGCGCCGCCACGGCAGGGTGGCCTGGCCGGCTGCTGCGCCAGATGGCGGGTCGGGGCGTTTAGCATAGGCGCTGGGAATCAGGCCGCAGAATTCGGTAATGCCGGCGCCGCTGGACCGGCTTGGTGGGTGCGTCATTTTTTTTGGGAGCTGCGCATGCGCGCTGTTTGGAGTTTCGGTGTGCTGGGTAGATTGGCAGGGCTTATCCGCGCCGCGGCGATGGGGCTGGCCATGGCGTTGGCTGTGCCAGGCCGACGGCGGAACCATGCCTCTTGCCGGGTACCGGGGTGGCGGTGAGGCCTGCAAGCGCCGGCGGCGAGGGCCCGGCCGCGTTGGCGGCTGCGCCGTTCCTGCAGCTGGTTGCGGTCGTCAAGCAGTTTGGCGAAACCGTAGCCGTCGACGGCGTGAGTCTGGAGGTCCATCGAGGAGACATTTTTGCGCTGCTGGGCCCGTCGGGCTGCGGCAAGTCGACGCTGCTGCGCATGCTCGGCGGCTTCGAGGCGCCGAGCTCGGGCCAGATCCTGCTCGAAGGGCGTGACATCGTTCACCTGCCGCCCAACGAGCGGCCGGTGAATATGATGTTCCAGAGCTACGCGCTATTTCCGCATCTCAGTGTATGGGACAACGTCGCCTTCGGGTTGCGTCGCGAGCGCCTTGCCGCAGACGAGATCGCCGATCGGGTCGACAAGATGCTGGCCATGGTGCAGTTGCAAGCCTATGCGAAGCGCAAGCCGCACCAGCTCTCGGGAGGACAGCAACAGCGTGTCGCGCTGGCGCGCAGTCTTGTCAAGCGACCCAAGCTGCTGCTACTCGACGAGCCGCTGGGCGCGCTGGACAAGAAGCTGCGCGATAGAACCCAACTCGAGGTGGTGGAACTGATCCACCAAGTCGGCGTCACCTGTGTGATGGTGACGCACGACCAGGAGGAGGCGATGACGATGGCCAGCCGCATCGGCATCATGAGCAGCAAGGGCCAGATCCTTCAGGTCGGCAGACCAGGCGACATCTACGAGACGCCGAACTGCAGCTATGTCGCGGATTTCATCGGCAGCGTGAACCTGTTCAAGGGCCGTGTGACGGCCGACGAACCCGACCATGTCATTGTCGATACGCCCGAGTGCCGCCACTACATCAGCCACGGCATATCCGGAACCCCTGACATGGCGGTCCTGGTCGCAGTTCGACCCGAAAAGATCGGCATCCAGCAGGCCGCGCCGACGGCTGCCGATTACGACAACCCGGTCGAACTCGGCTTCAATTGCGCACGCGGCAGCATCCACGATCTGGCCTACCTCGGCAGCCAGACCGTCTACCACGTGGCGCTGGAGTGCGGTAGCCTTGTCAAGGTGAGCCGCGCCAACGAAGCGCGCCACGACGCGATGCATCTGGCTGTCGGTGACGCGGTCCATGTCTGGTGGTGGGGCAGCGACCTGGTCGTTTTGACGCATTAGGGCCGCTGGCGATGACCCGAAAGCCGTTTCCATGAACCCGCTGCTGCCAGCGTCCGCAAGCGGCGGATCGCCCACCCGCCAGCGCCTGCTCGACTGGTGCATGGCCCGGCTGGGACGGGGCTTCGTTGTTGGCGTTCCGATGCTGTTCCTGCTGCTGGTGTTCGCGCTTCCCTTTCTGGTGGTGCTCAAGATCAGCCTTTCCGAGATGGACGGCGTGCGCTTTTTTGATCTGCTGAGCTGGCACGAGGGCGTGCTGCAATTCAGGCTGAAGTTCGGCAACTACACAGCCATATTCCTGGACGACGACCTCTACCTGCGCGCGTTCCTGTCGTCGGTGGGCTTCGCCGCGCTGACCACGGCGCTGTGCCTGCTGATTGGCTATCCCTTCGCATATTTTCTGGCCCGTAGCGAACCCGGCATCCGCCCCGGCTTGCTGATGCTGCTGATGCTTCCCTTCTGGACGTCCTTCCTGCTGCGTGTTTACGCATGGAAGATGCTGCTGGCCGACAACGGCGTATTCAACAATATCGCGCTGGCGCTGGGCCTGCTCGAAGAGCCTGTCAAGATGATGAACACCCCTTTCTCGCTCACGCTGGGAATGGTCTATACCTACCTGCCGTTCATGGTGTTGCCGCTGTATTCCAACCTGGTCAAGCTTGACATCCGGCTGCTCGAGGCGGCGCAGGACCTGGGAGCGTCGGCCTGGCAGGCGTTCTGGCGCATCACCGTTCCGCTGTCGCAAAGCGGCATCATCGCGGGAGCGCTGCTGGTGTTCATCCCCTGCGTCGGTGAGTTCGTGATTCCCGAGTTGCTCGGCGGCCCGCAGACGCTGATGATCGGCCGCGTGCTGTGGGACGAGTTTTTCGCCAACAACGACTGGCCGATGGCCTCATCCGTGGCAGTGGTGATGGTCCTGTTGATCATCGTTCCGCTGGCGCTGTTCAACAAATACCAGGCTGAAGCTGCGTTGGGCGAGCAAAGATGATCAACCGGGCCGGCCAAATTACCGCGCGCGTCTGGCTATTGGCCAGCTTTGCCTTCCTGTATCTGCCGATCGTCACGCTGATCACCTTGAGTTTCAACGAAAGCCCGCTGGTCACTTCCTGGACCGGTTTTTCGCTCAGGTGGTACGAGGAACTCGCACGCGACGAACAGATCGTCGAGGGCTTCGTGCTCTCTCTCAAGATCGCGCTGCTCACCGCCACCGCCTCGGTCTTGTTGGGCAGCTTCGCCGCCGTGGCCATGACCAGGTTCAAACGTTTTACCGGGCGAACCCTGTTCATTGGCATGGTCAATTCGCCGCTGGTGATGCCCGAGGTGATCATCGGACTGTCCTTGCTGCTGATGCTGGTGTCGGTGCAGCAGGCGACCGGCTACCCGGAGCGTGGGCTGATGACCATCTGGCTGGGACACACCCTGCTGGGAATGGCCTACGCTACAGTCGTCGTTGCCTCGCGTTTGCAGGAGATGAATCCGCAATTGGAGGAGGCCGCGCTGGACCTAGGCGCCAGGCCGTGGCAGGTGTTCTTCCTGATTACCTTGCCGCTGATTTCGCAGGCGTTGCTGTCGGCCTGGCTGCTGACCTTCACGCTGTCGCTCGACGACGTAGTGCTGTCGGCCTTTTTGTCAGGGCCGGGTTCGACTACCTTGCCGATCACCATCTTCAGCCGCGCCCGGCTCGGGCTCAATCCCTCGGTCAACGCCGTGGCGACGCTCACGGTGGTGCTGGTCAGCGCGGGCGTGGTCTGCGCCAGCGTCTGGATGGCCAGACGGCAAAGGCGCATGGCGCAGGAGATGGCGGCGGCGTTTCGCGCAGCGGCCTAAGGCCTGGCAAAACGCGGTTGACGAGGGCGTGCGCGGCCCGGCGCGTCTTGGGTGCCCGATGATTCTGCCGCAGGGCGGAGCGCATTTTCATATTGTAAAATATGAATTGTTGCGTCGCAAAAAAATATCTCAATATGAGATATTAAAATCCATATTGCGAAATTCAAACTGCAACTAATTGATCTTTATAGAAAATATTTTTATCTTGTATAAGACACAAGATAAATTTAACTCTTATATAAGACATAAAATTGGGCAGCGCATCGGGTCCGCCTGAAGTCGACCGGTGCTACCGATTCAACCAACCCAAGGAGTGTGGCGATGCCCAATAGTCTTATAGATCAACTCAGTCGCGAGCAGCAAATTCAGGCGCTTCAAAAGGACTGGACGAGTAATCCGCGCTGGAAGGGCATAGAGCGCGGTTACAGCGCCGCTGATGTCGTTCGCCTGCGCGGGTCGTTCCCGATCGAGCACACCCTGGCCCGTCGCGGCGCGGAAAAGTTGTGGGACCTGCTGCACACCGAGCCCTATGTGAACTGTCTCGGCGCCCTGACCGGGGGGCAGGCGATGCAGCAGGTGAAGGCGGGCGTGAAAGCCATCTACCTTTCGGGCTGGCAGGTTGCGGCCGACAACAACAGCTACTCGTCCATGTACCCGGACCAGTCGCTGTATCCGGTGGATTCGGTTCCCAACGTGGTCGAGCGGATCAACAATACCTTCCGGCGCGCTGACGAAATACAGCACTCCAAAGGCATTGATCCGGGAGACGCCGGCTATGTCGACAATTTTGCGCCGATCGTCGCCGACGCCGAGGCCGGTTTCGGCGGCGTGCTCAATGCCTTCGAATTGATGAAGGCGATGATCCAAGCTGGAGCCGCCGGCGTTCACTTTGAAGACCAACTGGCTTCGGTGAAGAAATGCGGTCACATGGGCGGCAAGGTGCTGGTGCCGACGGTGGAGGCAAACCAGAAACTGATCGCCGCGCGGATGGCGGCCGATGTGTGTGGCATTCCTGCACTGGTGATCGCACGGACCGACGCCGAGGCGGCTGACCTCCTGACGAGCGACTACGATGAAAACGACAAGCCGTTCATCACCGGCGAGCGCACCTCCGAGGGCTTCTATAAGACGCGCAAGGGCATTGGGCAGGCGATCTCGCGCGCCGTCGCCTACGCGCGCTACGCTGACCTGGTGTGGTGTGAGACCGGGACACCTGACCTGGATTTCGCCCGAAAATTTGCCGAAGCGGTTCACAAGGTCCATCCCGGCAAGATGCTGGCGTACAACTGCTCGCCGTCGTTCAACTGGAAGAAGAACCTGGATGACGCGACGATCGCCAAATTCCAGCGCGAGCTCGGCGCGATGGGATACAAGTACCAGTTCATTACCCTCGCGGGCATCCACTCTATGTGGTACAGCATGTTCGATCTGGCGCAAGACTACGTCAAACGCGGCATGTCGGCCTATGTGGAGAAGGTGCAAGAACCCGAGTTCGCCGCGCGTGAGCGCGGCTACTCCTTTGTGTCGCATCAGCAGGAAGTCGGAACCGGTTACTTCGACGACGTCACGACCGCGATACAGGGCGGAAAGTCCAGCGTCACCGCCCTTACGGGTTCGACCGAAGAAGAGCAGTTCCACTGAAAGTACCAAGCCTGCCGTGATGGCGACGGGCCTACCTGATCATGAAACAACAATACAAAATACTGATCCTGGGTGCTTCCTACGGATCCCTGCTCGCCAGCAAATTCTTGATGGCGGGCCACTCGGTGAGCCTAGTCTGCCGGCGACCGACCGCAGACCTGATCAACCGCGAGGGAACCCGGGTACGAATTCCGGTCAAGGGCCGACAGGGCCTGGTCGAAATCGATTCACGCCAGTTGCGCGGGGCGCTCGACGCCCTCACGCCCGGCGAGGTGCAGCCCAAACGGTACGACCTGGTCTGCCTCGCCATGCAGGAGCCGCAATACAGCGCTGACGGCGTTCGGGAGTTGCTGCGCGCCATTGCGCTGGCCAGGCTGCCTTGCATGTCGGTCATGAATATGCCGCCGCTGCCCTATCTGGCGCGCATCGACGGCATTGCGGCCGACGAATGCCGCTCCTGCTACCACGACGCCAGCGTGTGGGACGGTTTTGAACCCGGCCTGATGACGCTGTGCAGCCCAGACCCGCAAGCATTCCGGCCACCCGACGAGAAGCCCAATGTGTTGCAAGTGGGCCTGCCGACCAATTTCAAGGTCGCGACTTTTGCCCACGCTTCGCACAACGCGATGCTCGCACAGTTGGAGGCCGACATTGCCGCTGCGCGGTGGGTGGGCGCCGGCGAAACGCTGGACCTGCCGGTAAAGCTGAAACTGCACGACTCCCTCTTTGTTCCGCTGGCTAAATGGAGCATGCTGCTGACGGGCAACTACCGCTGTGTGCAGACCAAGGAGATGCGGCCCATTGCCCAGGCGGTGCACGGCGATCTGCAAGAGTCCAGGCAGGTGTATGAATGGGTTTCAAGGCTGTGCGTGCTGCTGGGTGCTGTTCCCGGCGATATGGTGCCCTTCGAAAAATATGCGGATGCCGCGCAGGGGCTCCTCAAACCCTCGTCGGCCGCCCGCGCGCTGGCTGCCGGTGCAACCGATATTGAACGCATCGACCTGCTGATCAAATTGGTGGCAGGCCAGAAAGGCCTGCAATCCGACTCCGTCGACCAGACCGTCAAGCTGGTTAATGGCTGGTTGGAGCGCAATCGCCACACGAGGGCCATGGCACTCGCTAGCCAGGCTGCGATCGCCGATCCGGTCCCGGGCTAGGTACCCGCTGCCGGCTCGGTGCGGGCGTGTGCTTGCCCCCGGCGTCGTCGGGTTAGAATGCAGTCCTCGGGCTAGCCGTCCGGCCGTAGGGCACGCCTTGACGATGTCCACTACAAAGTCAAACACTGCGCGGGTCCTGCCCGCGTTTTTTTTCGCCATTTTTTTCTAAGCAGTCCCATTACCGATTTCGACCATGATTCAGATAACGCTACCTGACGGATCCCAACGCGATTTCCCCGGGCCGGTGACGGTCGCGGAAGTCGCTGCAGCGATCGGCGCCGGGCTCGCCAAGGCGGCACTCGGGGGCAAGGTCGACGGCAAACTGGTCGACACCAGCCATCGCATGGATAGCAACTGTGCCCTCGCCATCGTCACGGCCAGGGACGACGAGGGGCTGGACATCATCCGTCACTCGACCGCGCACCTGCTCGCGTACGCGGTCAAGGACCTGTTTCCTGATGCGCAGGTGACCATCGGGCCGGTGATCGAGAACGGATTTTTTTACGATTTTTCCTACAAGCGTCCATTCACACCGGAGGACCTTCAGGCGATCGAATCGCGCATGGCCGCGTTGGCGGCGCGCGACGAACCGGTGAGGCGTAGGGTCCTGCCGCGCGACGAAGCCATCGACTATTTCAAGAGCCTTGGCGAGCATTACAAGGCCGAGATCATAGGCAGCATTCCGGCTGGTGAAGATGTTTCTCTGTACCGTGAGGGTGCATTTGAAGACCTTTGCCGCGGACCGCACGTGCCCAGCACCGGCAGGTTGAAATTTTTTAAGCTGATGAAGCTCGCGGGCGCTTACTGGCGCGGTGACCATCGCAACGAGATGCTGCAGCGGATCTACGGCACCGCATGGGCTAGCAAGGACGCGTTGCAGCAGCATCTGACCATGCTGGAGGAAGCCGAGAAGCGCGACCACCGCAAACTCGGCCGCGAACTCGATCTTTTCCATATCGATGATCATGCGCCGGGACTGGTGTTCTGGCACCCCAAGGGCTGGACGCTGTGGCAAGGAGTCGAGCAGTACATGCGCCAGGTCTACCGCGACAACGGCTACCAGGAAGTCAAGGGTCCGCAGATCATCGACAAGAGCCTGTGGGAGAAGACCGGCCATTGGGACAAGTACCGCGAGAACATGTTCGTCACCGAATCGGAAAAGCGCGACTATGCGCTCAAGCCGATGAACTGTCCCGGCCACATCCTGATATTCAAGCAGGGCATCAAGAGCTACCGCGATCTGCCGCTGCGCTACGGCGAATTCGGCCAGTGCCATCGCAACGAGCCCTCGGGCGGGTTGCACGGCATCATGCGGGTACGCGGCTTCACGCAGGATGACGGCCATATTTTTTGCACAGAAGACCAGATCCTGCAGGAGTGTGTCGACTACACGGCGCTGCTGCAGCGGGTCTATACCGACTTTGGCTTTCACCAAATCATCTACAAGGTCGCGACCCGGCCTGCGCAGCGCATCGGCTCCGACGCGGTCTGGGACAAGGCCGAGGCGGCGCTGATGCAAAGCATGAAGGCTTCCGGGTGCGCTTATGAAATCTCCGAGGGTGAAGGTGCTTTCTATGGGCCGAAGATCGAATACACCCTCAAGGACGCGATTGGCCGCCAGTGGCAATGCGGCACCATGCAGGTCGATTTCTCGATGCCAGAGCGACTTGACGCCGAATATGTGGGTGAAGACGGTGCGCGCCACCGGCCGGTGATGCTGCACCGTGCGATTGTCGGCAGCCTGGAACGATTCATCGGAATCCTGATCGAGGAGAGCGCCGGGGCATTGCCGACATGGCTCGCGCCGGTGCAGGTGGTGCTTCTCAATATCACCGACGCACAGGCCGAATATGCCCGGACAGTTGCTAAAACGCTGAAAAATCAAGGGTTTAGGGTGGCTTTGGACCTGCGCAACGAGAAAATAACGTATAAAATACGGGAGCATTCGATGCAAAAGCCACCATACATCCTGGTCGTCGGTGACAAGGAAGTGGCGGCCGGAGCTGTTGCGGTGCGCGGCCGGGGCAATCTGGACCTCGGTGTGATGTCCCTCGATGCATTCGTGCAAAGAGTCGCCGCAGACGTCACAAACAAGTCTGTTGTCTAGTTCTATCGACAAGATTCCAGCGTGTTGGCGTGCGATATGCGGCTATGGCTACAATTTTGTAGTAAATATTTTGAAGGACTGAACCATCGCTACTGAATTTCGTGACCGCCGTCACCGTGAAGAACGTAAGCACCGTCTCAATCGGGAAATCATGGCGCCGGAAGTGCGTCTGTCCGGACCCGAGAACGAACCGCTCGGTGTAGTAAGCCTGATGGAGGCGCTGCGCCAAGCGGGTGAGTTGGACGTTGATCTGGTTGAAATATCCGCTACGGCGAATCCGCCGGTCTGTCGTTTGATGGATTACGGAAAGTTCAAGTACCAGGAACAGAAAAAGGCGGCCGACGCGAAGTCCAAGCAGACGGTCATCGAGATCAAGGAAATCAAGTTTCGCCCGGGAACGGACGACGGGGACTACAACATCAAGATGCGCAACATCCGCCGTTTTTTGGCTGATGGCGACAAGTGCAAGATCACTTTGCGATTCAGGGGGCGTGAGATCACGCATCAGGAAATCGGAATGGCGCTGCTGAACCGGATCCGGGCCGACCTTGGGGATACGATTTTGGTCGAGCAGTTTCCAAAACTTGAAGGGCGCCAGATGATCATGATGATCGCACCGGGCAAGAAGAAATCGGCCTCCAAGCCGGTAGCGGAGGTGGCGACAGCCGTCACATCCTAGTTTTGCGATCCACCGGTTTGGTCGCTGGTGGATTGTTACAAGTGGCTCGGGGCCAACAAGGCTGCATGTTTTTGCAGACGCCTCACGAGCACAACCAAGAAGGAGCATTGAATGCCCAAAATGAAGACCAAGAGCGGTGCGAAAAAGCGCTTCCGCGTTCGTCCAGGTGGAACTGTCAAGCGGGGTCAGGCCTTCAAGCGCCACATCCTGACCAAGAAGACCACCAAGAACAAACGCCACTTGCGGGGTTCGACGGCTGTCCATGAGACCAATATGGGTCACATGGCGCAGATGTTGCCCGGCTTTGGCATTTAACCAACGACGAACAAGGAGTAACACATGCCTCGCGTCAAACGTGGTGTAACGGCTCGGGCCCGCCACAAAAAAGTTCTCGCCCTCGCAAAGGGTTTCCGCGGTCGCCGCGGCAATGTATTCCGGATCGCCAAAGAGGCGGTGATGAAGGCTGGGCAGTACGCCTACCGGGACCGCCGTACCAAGAAACGGGTGTTTCGCCAGTTGTGGATTGCGCGTATCAACGCCGCTGCACGCCAGTGTGGCCTGACTTACAGCCAGTTCGCCAATGGTCTGAAGAAGGCCGGCATCGAAATCGACCGCAAGGTGCTGTCCGATATCGCGATCCACGACATGCCTGCTTTTGCCGGTATCGTCGAGCAAGTGAAAGCCAAGCTGGCTGCTTGATGGGATGGCGCGGCGGACTGCCTGCGGGCAGGCTGCGTCCAAGAAACAGGGGCTAGAGCTTGCAAGAGCGCTAGCCCCTGATCGTTTAAGCGGCAACTTGCCAAGGTTTCAGCATGATTGATTTGAACGCCACCGTTGAAGACGCCAAGGCCGCTTTTACGCAAGCAAAAACGCCGGCCGAACTCGAAAACAGCAAGGCGCTATTTCTGGGAAAGGCCGGGCGCATCACGGCACTGATGAAGGACCTGGCGGTATTGCCGGTCGATCAGAAAAAGTCACGCGGCGCGGAGATCAACCTCGCCAAACAGGCGATAGAGGCGGGGCTGCACGCGCGCCGCGAGGCGCTGGCAGACGCTGAGTTGCAGGTGCAACTGCAGGCCGAGGCGCTGGATGTGACGCTGCCCGGGCGCAGGCGCGCCGCCGGTGGACTGCACCCGGTATCGCTGAGCACCGAGCGCATCGAGGCCATATTCGGTTCGATGGGTTTCGAGGTCGCGCAAGGCCCGGAGATCGAGTCCGACTGGTTCAATTTCACCGCGCTCAATACGCCCGAAGACCACCCGGCGCGTTCGATGCACGACACCTTCTACGTCGAAGGCGGAACTGCGGCCGCGCCCAACTTGCTGCGCACACACACCAGCCCGGTGCAAATCCGCCATGCCGTGCAGCATGTGAAGAAGTACCGCCATCTGATAGACGCCGGACAGACCATGCCCGAGATTCGGGTCATCGTTCCGGGGCGCTGCTACCGGGTTGACAGCGACGCCACCCACTCGCCGATGTTTCACCAGGTCGAGGGCTTGTGGGTCGGACAGAACATCAGCTTCAAGGATTTGAAGGTCGTCTACCTCGACTTCATCCAGGCTTTCTTCGAGACCCGGGAGTTGGACATCCGCTTTCGGCCCAGCTTCTTCCCGTTCACCGAACCTAGCGCGGAAATCGACATCATGTTCGGCGCCGGTCCGCTCAAGGGGCGCTGGCTTGAGGTGTCCGGTTCGGGCCAGGTGCATCCCAATGTGATCCGCAACATGGGGCTGGATCCGGAGCTCTACATCGGCTTTGCTTTTGGCTCGGGCATTGACCGCCTGACCATGCTGCGCTACGGCGTCGACGACCTTCGCCTGTTCTTTGACGGTGACGTCCGCTTCCTGTCGCAATTCCGTTGAACCGCATTTGAGCCAAAAAACCCATGCAATTTCCTGAATCCTGGCTGCGTGCGTTTTGCAACCCGCCGCTGTCGTCGCGCGAACTCGCCGACACCCTGACCATGGCCGGCATCGAGGTGGAGGAACTCAAGCCGGTTGCGCCGCCGTTCACGCAAATCGTCGTCGGTGAAATCAAGGAGGCGCGGCAGCATCCCAACGCCGACCGTCTGCGCGTGTGCAAGGTCGATATCGGGCAACCCGAGTGGCTCGACATCGTGTGTGGTGCGCCCAACGCACGGGTCGGCATTCGGGTGCCGTGCGCTCTGGTTGGAGCGCAGTTGCCACCCGGCGATGACGGAAAGCCATTGCTGATCAAGTTGGGCGTCCTGCGCGGCGTGCAGAGCCAGGGCATGCTGTGTTCGGCCCGTGAACTCAAGCTGTCGCAGGATCATGGCGGACTGCTTGAACTCGCCCCAGACGCGCCGCTGGGGCAGAGCGTGCGCGATCATCTGCGGCTGGATGACGCCCTGATCACCGTGAAGCTCACGCCCAACCTGGCGCATTGCCTGAGCGTGTATGGCATTGCGCGGGAACTCTCGGCGCTGACCGGCGCCCCGCTGCAGTCGCCCGGCTTTCCTGCCGTACCCGTTAGCAGCCAGGACACGCTTTCGGTGGCGGTGCAAGCGAGTGATCTGTGCGGCCGCTTTTCCGGCCGCATCGTCCGCAATGTCAACACCAAGGCCGATACGCCGCCGTGGATGGTCGAGCGACTGGCGCGCTGCGGCCAGCGCAGCGTCAGCGCGCTGGTCGACATCTCGAACTACGTGATGTTCGAATACGGCCGTCCCTCGCACATATTCGACCTCGAAAAGATCCATGGCGGCTTGGTGGTGCGCTGGGGCAGGGCGGGCGAGCAGCTCAAGCTGCTCAACGGCAGCACGGTGGCGGTGGATGAAAAAGTCGGCGTCATCGCTGACGACCTGCAGGTCGAGTCGCTCGCCGGCATCATGGGAGGCGACGCCACCGCCGTATCGGACGACACCCGACATGTCTACGTCGAAGCCGCATTTTGGTGGCCGAAAGCGGTAGCCGGGCGTTCGCGCCGGTTCAATTTCGCCACCGACGCCGGCCACCGTTTCGAGCGCGGCGTCGATCCCAGCCAGACGGTGGAGCACATTGACCGAATCACGCAGCTCATCATCGACATCTGCGGCATGCCCGATACCCGATGCGGCCCCATCGACGACCAGATAGCCTGCCTGCCGCAGGCTAAGCCGGTGCGGTTGCGCGTGGCGCGCGCGGCGCGGGTCATCGGCATGCCGCTGACGCTTGCACAATGCACCGACGCGCTGGAGCGACTTGGATTGCCCGTGGTCCAGACTCCCGCAGGCGACACCAGCGAGGAGGGATCGCTCAGCGTGACGCCCCCTACCTATCGCTTTGACTTGCAGATCGAAGAGGACCTGATCGAGGAAGTGGCGCGTGTGATCGGCTACAACAACCTGCCGCAAACGCCTCCGATGGCGCCGATCACGGCCCGTATTCGGCCAGAGGCGCAGCGCAGCCCGTTCGCGCTGCGCCGCAGCCTGGCAGCACTCGGCTATCAGGAAACCATCAACTTCAGTTTTGTCGAAGAGCGCTGGGAGCATGAGCTGGCTGGCAACGCAACGCCGATCAAGCTGCTGAACCCTATTGCGAGTCAGATGGGCGTGATGCGTTCATCGCTGCTGGGCTCGCTGTTGCAGGTCGTCAAGTTCAACCAAGACCGCAAGGCCGAACGGGTGCGCGTTTTCGAGATCGGCCGCGTCTTCTTGCGCGATGCATCGGTCGGCAGCAGCGACACCAGCGTGGAGGGATTCCACCAGCCCATGCGGGTGGCGGCTATGGCCGGCGGCAGCGCCGACGCTGCACACTGGGGGGAGAAGGAACGCGCGGTCGACTTTTTTGACGCCAGTGGGGATCTGCAGTCCCTGCTCGCCCCGCTGGAGCCCCGCTTTGAATCGGCCCAGCACCCGGCGATGCACCCGGGCCGCTGCGCCCGGGTGCTGGTGTCGGGGTCGGCAATCGGCTTTGTCGGCGAACTGCACCCGAAGTGGCGTCATGCCTATGGGCTCCACAGCGCGCCGGTCATGCTCGAACTGGAACTCGACGCCGTGCTGCGCCGTCCGCTTCCCACCTTCAAGCCGGTGTCGAGGCACCAGCCTGTTCAACGCGACATCGCCGTGTTGGTAGCCGAGCATGTCAGCCACGACGCGCTGATGGCCGCTATTTGGGAGACGCCCATGGGTGGGCTACTGCAAGAAGCCACGCTGTTTGACGTCTACCGGCCCACTGACGCCCATCCGGCGCCGACGGGCGAGAAAAGTCTGGCTGTGCGCTTGACGCTCAACAACGAGGACGCTACCCTGACAGAGGCGCTGATCGACCAGACGGTGGCGGCCATCGTGGCGCACTTGTCTGCAGCGATTGGCGCGCGTCAGCGAGTCTGATCCTCTCCAACTACCTAGAATTCCCAGGAGCCCATCATGGAGTTTGCGCTTGACAGTCTGGAATCCCCCGCCCTGACCAAAGCCCAGTTGGCCGACTTGCTGTTTTCTCAGATTGGCCTGAACAAGCGCGAGTCCAAGGACATGATCGACGCCTTCTTCGACCTGATTGCTAGCCGCTTGGTCGACGGCACCGACGTCAAGATTTCTGGTTTTGGCAACTTTCAGATCCGCACCAAGGCGCCCAGGCCGGGTCGCAACCCACGCACGGGAGAAGCGATTCCAATCGATGCTCGGCGTGTCGTGACCTTCCATGCCAGCCACAAACTCAGGGACCAGATACAGGACGAAGGCCGCGCGCCGGTTGCGCGCCCGTAGTTGCGCTGAAGTTTTTTTGCGCCGTGGCGCCTTCGGGCTCGGCGTGGCGAGCATTCTTGGAGTAACCTCTACGACTTGCCGCCCACAGCCTTGATTTCAATGGGAAAAGCCCTCCCGCTCATACCCGCAAAACGCTACTTCACCATCGGTGAGGTGGGTGAGCTTTGCGGTGTCAAGCCGCACGTGCTGCGGTATTGGGAGCAGGAATTCACCCAGCTCAGGCCGATGAAGCGACGCGGCAACCGTCGGTACTACCAGCATCATGAGGTGCTGATGATCCGCCGCATCCGCGACCTTCTCTACGACCAGGGATTTACCATCAGCGGCGCGCGCAACAAGTTGCAGGAGCTGCTGCAAAGCGAACGAGACAAGCGCAAGAACGGCGAAGTCCTGCTCGACGGCGTCGAGTCCTTTGTCGGCAGCGATGCAGAGACCGACGATTTTGGCGCCATCGAATTGGATGCAGACGGCGAGGCCAGGCCCCCTGCCGGCCACCTGCTGATGG
>Ga0214919_10001683_pt1 | contig 35738 bp, 27 predicted proteins | sample LL1503_MetaG_FD_177994 | JGI IMG/M metagenome (GOLD analysis project Ga0214919, IMG submission 177994) | Freshwater microbial communities from Lake Lanier, Atlanta, Georgia, United States - LL-1503 | ecosystem: Environmental > Aquatic > Freshwater > Lake | place: USA: Georgia | collected...
AACCGATAGCATAAATCTTCCCCCAGCGAGGGCGAATACCTGCACTTTTCATATCATCATTAGGTAATAGAATACCGCTACTCAATATTCTAACATCAAAATCCATATCACATACTATGATATGGGCACCAATCGGCTTGAATTGGCTTTTGTTAAAACGATGTGGTTCAAATGCTAATTTCTTTTCTTCCATATTATTTCTTCTTTGAGGTTTTCTTAAGTTCTTCTTGTTTGATTTTTTCAACTTCTAAATCATCCTCAATTGATTCTTCCAATTCTAATTCTTCTGGGGTTAACTCAGCTAAATCAAGTGTTGGATTAGGGGAAGCATCTGGTTGAATTGTTGGTCTAGGTCTTTTAAGAGGTTGAGCAGAACGATTGCCTACCGTTTTGCTGTAGGCGTTACTAACTTTTTCGGTTACTGGTTTAATAACTTTACCAAATGCATCAATGGTATCTCCTCGTGCATTAATATTTTTAACATTGCCCACTGCTCTTGTTTTTTCATTTTTGGATACTAGTGCTGACATATCAACACTTTTTCCCATTGCGGATCTAACTATAGCCATTTTAATCTCCTTATTTTAAAAATTCATCTACCGATAATTGATAGTACAAACTATTTATACGATGAATTCCGATCAAATACAATACATAGCTTGCTACACTACTTCCCCTACCTACACCCCATACTATATTGTTTCTACGCATTGTATCAACAAGATACTTTAAATACTTCAATAACGGGAACATATTTCTATCATGGAACTTCAACAGTTCATCTCCTGCACGTTGTAATTCTTCTTCTGTTTTACATTGATCCAATATCCATTTAGCAATATCAATTTCATAGTATTCTTGAGGCATTTGCCATTGTGATTGATTTATTTCATCAAATTCTTCTAGTGATAGTTTGGTATCAACATATTCTACTAATATGGGTAGATTTTCATCTGATAAAAAGATGCTATCCAGATTTATTTGCTTATCAACTAAACAATTTTTTATTGTACGTGTTGGATCACGCATATACAAGTCACAGAGGTCATTTTCTGTGAGAATAATTTGTCCGTAATCGTCAGTTTTCATCTATGTATTATAGCATAGACTTTTGTGTAAATCAACTATAATGGTTGTTTTTCATGGTCATTACTGAAAATAATTTCAGTAGTAGTATATTCTTTTTGTTCCCAATCTAATCCAACACCGGACCAATCACCATGTTGTTTTATCAATCTAACAATTTTATCCTTTTTATTAGATTTGGTTATATCTGACATATTAGTAGAAGAATCACTCCACCAGCCCTTATTACCGAATGGGTGATTGGCTACAGTTTCTACATCGTATACAAATTTAACATCATCACTTAATCCAGACATAAGTGAAATATCAGTGATATGCAGTTTGCCTTCTGTTATTGCATTTAGTTTAAGCAATAACAATATGGTTATGATTTGGTCATATGGTTCGTCGGGTAATGTACAGACTTTGATATCAGCCTGCATATACTTTTCTATAGCTTTCTTTTCTGAATCTTGTACAAAGATACTATTACCCAAACATTCATGTAAGAAATAATGTATTCTGTCCATTGCTATATTTTGTTCTTTAATAGATGCTGTATCAACTTCCATTTTTAATGCAAGTTCATAAATGGTCATTAAGAATTCACCTTCAAAGTAAACCCCGGCTTGGAATGCGAATTCACGTTCTATTCTTGTTGCCAATTTGATCCTCTTTTTGTATTGATACTTGACCTTGAATGTTTTGTTTTTTCATAACCTCGTCAAGTTTTTTGCTGGCTTCATTACGATAACTTTCTATTACCATTTGAAGTTGATTGATAAGTGGTCTATTCCCTATGCGGTGAGCAAAGGTTAGTTTATTCATCAAATCAGTTAAACTAGTTTGAATTTCTTCTAATGTTTTTTCGGACAAGTTTTTCTTATCTAAGAATGGATGTTCCATTCAAATATTTATCACCAAGAAGATAGTGCGATTCTTTTCCAGATATCATTGCCAATAAAGATATTAGCAGTAGTAGCGGTTGAATTAGAACTCAATGTAACTACAGTATCAGCGACCCCATTTGTTCTGGATTGGCTAACTGTAATATTTGGGCTAGATATTGTTTTGATGTAATAAACTGTATTAGCTTTTAATTCGGCAATATTAGCTGTAAAAACTATTGGTGCATTTACCACTAAACTAGTTGTAGAATTCAGAGTGACTACGTTAGTAGTTACCGTGGTTGATATTACATTTTTTGGATACGCAGTAGAATTATAAGAATCAGTTGCAATATATACATAAGAAACTGGATTAGCAAACATAGTAGTACCTGAAGCATTTGCTCCAATAACAATGTTGGCTCCACCAATTGATGATGATACAGTAAATGTAGTACTTGAGACTACATTTCTTACGTAATATGTTGTTCCTACTACAAGATTGCCCGCAAGTGAAGTGCCAGTGAATACCACCGGTAAATCAGTATACAATTGTGTAGTGTTACCTGATGTTGTAAGATATGGATCTGTATTTGCCCCGGTGATTGTTATTTGATTAAATGATGGTCCAACTGCAATATCACCGTTAACATCACCTTGGAATCCTTTAGGAGAAATGAGTTTTTCTTGTATCTGAGTAGATTGTCTTGGTCTATTGATTGGAGTAATGTACAGTGTATTACCACAATCAGTAGAACTTATCATATAGTTAAGTTGTGTTACTCCATTTGGTACTGTAACAGTTGGTACATTATCAATATTAGCAAAGTTTTCAAGTAATATAACTCCATCATCATTGGAGATTACCAATTCGCCCGGGAAACTGATTACAGCATTAGCATTTGAAACTGATAGATTTAGTTGCACATTGCTTTGAGTACCAGTTGGTGCCCAACTACCAAAATTAATTGTAGTATTTGCTGCTACAGTACCATATTGCACGTCCCCCAATGATACATTTACTAAGACAGTACCAGCTAATGCGTTACCTAAATTATAAGTAGTGGCTCTAAAGCCACGTGTACTTGCGTTACTGATAAGTGTGTTAGCCATATCATTATTAATTGTAGTGCCTAGTAATGCTTCTTTAACTACAACTTTATTTTGTAGGTCAGTTATTTCATTGCCGGCGACATTTAAATTGTTTACGATAGAAGCAAAATTATCTCTGAATCCTTGGCTGTTATTGTTAACTCCCGGGACAGGATAATTTACATTTATTGCGTTTGTGTTGATTGTACTCATGTTTGTATTCCGTTATATATATTTAGTATTGCGATTCGTCCGGTAAAATAGTTTGTCTAGGGAATAACACATAAAAATCTTGGCTATTTAATGGATTGGGAGTAGGGGTAGCACTTGGTAGTCCGGTCCAAGCAGGTGGGTTTAATCCATTATCCCAATCATATGTAGCACTCTTATTAACTGTAAATCTATCAAGTTCAAAATTAATTTGATTCAATGAGTAATGTACAAAGTTACCTTGTGCGTTTGTATATCCCCAATTTGTTTCTATATTTGTTTTTATAACTTCCGCAGGACTTATTCCACCGGTTTCTCTTGGTTTTGTATAACATATAACCCAAGCCTGAGTATATCCCAATGTACTACCATTTTCTTGTTGACTTGTCATCCATTGCGGTAATAATGTACTATTATACACTTGTCCTAATACATCGGCTACTTGATTACGCATATTGAACAAACTATTAGGATATAACGTTATAGCATAGCCCGGAGTTAAACTGGTATAGAATGTAGGCTCATATATAATACAATCCATCAAACCTGTGTCAGTAGTTAATACCACAGCAGTCCCATTGTAGGGGGTAGTAGATACCGTGAATTCAGTTGTACTATCAACACTAAGAACATAATAAGTAGTACCTGCTTCAATGTTTCCAAAAGTAGTGCCGGAAAACATTATTTGTCTACCTGACAATAAACCCACAGTTGAACCGCAAGTAATCTGATTGGTTGTGGCAGCAGTAGCAGTTACACTTAACGTACTTCCCGGTTGACCAAAATAATAGCTTGTAAAAATATTAGTTACACTAGTATACCATGACCCTAAATTTAAATCTATTGGGCGAGGCCAGTTTATTTCAGCAGGAACACTTACACCGGACGGATTAACTAAGTTATCTATTACTTCACTATACACCACTTCATATATAATCTCGCCTGCATCATTTTTTGCCACCGCAGTTTTTAATTCACCTAAAGTAATATTTCTCCAATAGTGATTTTTTCTTTGTATTGCTGCAATATATTGATTTATATCACTAGCATATATTCCATACGCATGTTCATATATAACATTAGTAGCTTTTCCAAAATGAACGTCAGTTGGTCTATATAATAATAGAGGGTCTATTAGAGCGTCATTATCTAATAATGTATTAAGAAGTTGTCTATCCTGTATGCTAGGCGATGCTTCTATATACAATATGTCAGTTGGTTGATTATATTCTTGATATACATTTACTTCAAATGTTTTACTAGAAAATATTGAATTATATGTAGTTGAATATGCCTGTACTGTGAAACTAAAATTAGTAGTAGTGGATGCATCTAACATTTGTGATGTAGGTTGATCCGCTATAATACCTATTATTTCTCCGTTAGATAACAATTCTAAGTCAGGAGGTAATGATCCTGAAGTTAATCTATATTGTAAATCTTGTGTGTCAGATACTGCTTCAACTTTTAATGTACTGATACTACCGTTGTAAACAGTCCCTAAATTTTCAGTAGTAATCCATATAATATTACCTAATATATCAAAACTTAATGTAAGTGAGAAATTAAAATTACCTGATGTTATAGATGGGCTATTTACTTTTCTCACGCTTACTGTAAAATTATAATTAATTATACTCTTTACATCTAATATAGGATATCCAGTCAACCATCCTGTAGTTGAATTACCTGACATCCAACTTGGCAAGTTAGAGAATATATATTCTAAATTATTTCCATCAAAATCGTACCCTAACACTTTAAATGCAAAGTAGTTATCACTTTGAATTGTTCCTATTTGTGCAGCCTGTGTGGGTGGGATAGGTGGTAAAATATAATAACCATAATATGGATCATTATCAGTTGGAGCAATAACTAATGGTCTTGTATTTAATATAGTTGGCTGTCTAGTATTGGGCTGTAAACCTAATGTACCACCTTGACTTAAAGGCAAGTTTTGATTAGTAACGGTAATTGAATAAGAAGAAATGTTGCCACCAAGTGGGCTTAGTAGTCTTAAAACAAATGTATATGTTCTTTTTGTTGGTTGACCGGTTGATATACTTGGTAAGGTAACATTCATTGTACCCGATGCATCTGCTAGTGGCAATGTAGTACCAAATTCTGTAGCAGATATTGAAAATGAATTATTTGACGTATTAACTGCTCTTATATAATAAGTTTGATTGGCTACAATATCCCCGAATGTATTAGTAAATACAACCGGTCTTCCTATCATAGTACTGTTTATGGAATTGTCAAAACATGAAATATAATCAGTGGTTGAACTAGATGACAATGCTACAGTTGTTACAGTGGGTACAGTTAAATTAATTATTGGCGGAAGTGCATAGCCTTGAATAAGTCCTGATTCAGATAATTCAAGTCCCGGTGGTAATAGGCCTTCTTGCAAATCAACTATTACATTATTTGTTGTATCAGGATTAGAGTATTCTACTTGAATTTGTGTCCATGTGCTATCATTTACATTTTTTAATGAACCAGCGGGAGTAGTAAATTGTGGAACCGCGGCACCAGAAACAGTAATACTAAATGTTCTATCACGTATATTGCCCAAATCATCTGTAGCACGAATAGTAAATGAATTTGTAGTATTTTGTGTAACTAATGTTGGCACACCACTTATTAATCCGTTACTTGACTTCAATGTTAAATTAGTAGGCAGTGCTCCGGATAATAAAGTATATGTTACTGTAGTTGCCGGAGTCACTGGAGTTGCTGTAACCACAAAGGTCATAGTATATCCATAGGGATAAATTCCTATAGATCCTGCAGGGGTAATCCAAGTTGGTTGTGCCATATTAACTTGTTAAATAATGCATCGCTAATTCATAGTGATGTTTTCTATCTTCTAGTCCAATTGTACCACCATTGATACGCTTAGTTAATGTTACAAAATCACCTGAATCGCAGTATTGATTTAGTTTGTTGTTATCCCAAAACCATCCCGCACTTGCTACAGCACCGTTTGGTGTTTCTAAATAAGCTATTGTATCTTCTAAACTCATACCCAAGTCTGCTGCAAATTTAGTATAGTTAGCACGACCTGTTAATTGAATTAATCCACGGCCACAGAAACGATATCCATCACCTGATTCTTCTGGTCCATTACTCATACGATTAGCATATACACGATTAGCAATACGTTCTGGCTTTTTAGCATATTGATTTGCTAAATCTTCAGATGGGAAGTACTTCTTAAATGTTCCCATTAGTCCTTTAGCACTATAGTTTAAATTTTCTTTAATAGCAGTATATCCACCAGATTCATGTGCTGTTTGTGCTAGAAAGCCTGCTAATCTTGCTGGATTAACATTCATGTCATAGTATTCAGCCACAGTGTTTAGTGGTTCTAAGTATCCCTCAAGAATACTTGCTTTTGTACGGGGACACATATGTGTCAATAAATCTAAAGTTACCATAAATTATCCTGTTATGTATATGTAGCACCAACTGTATACCACTGTGTAGTAGTAGGTGCTATGAATTGTAATGTAGCATTTGATACTTGCGTAAATGCTGCATTCGCTGCTAATGAATTAATTGCCGCTCCTGTTGCTGGATATACTAATAAACTGTTAGCACTAGTGTTAGTAATAGTTAACACCATACCTGCTACTGCTGTTGGTAATACTACCCCGTTACCAGATGGTACAGTAGAAACAACATTCATCTGTTTGGTTAATGCCGTAGCAGTACCTTGATTGGTTCCTGCTGCTGTTATACTAGTAGCAACTGAACGTATACTAAATCCAGAAGTAGTAATATTAGCACCAAACGTAATATTAGAATTAGCACTATATGCGGTCAACGATATAGCACCCACAGAACCTGTTGCATTTTGACTGAACACACGGAAATTATTTGAACCGTCTACATCTAAATTCCATGTGCTATTTGCTTGTCCAGTAACACTAGATATACCTACCCAACCCATTACTAGTTGTCCACCTTCGCCACCGCTTGATCCAACTATTATGTTATCAACACCAATTATTCTACCGGTAGCGTTTAAGTTACCAACGTTGGCATTTGACGTTACTGCAACTGAACTTAATGTACCAACTGAAGTAATATTTGGTTGAGCATTTGTATAAACTGTACCTGCTACTAGTGCATTTCCTACTTGACCTGTGACATTAGCACCAACTAATGAACTCAATCCATTGCCGTTACCAGTAAAGACGCCGGTGTTTGCCGTGAATGCTACTGCTGTTACAGTGCCATTTACACCTAATGAGGTTAGTGTACCAACACTAGTAATATTTGGTTGAGCATTAGTTGTTAAGCTGCCTCCCAATGTAGTAAATACAGCGCCTGTTCCACCTATGTTACCTACGTTAGCATTACCAGATATATTAGCAGTACCTGCAATGTTAGCACCAGTGCCTGTAATTGTCATTGTTGTATTACCAACTGCTGCTATTGTTACATTACCATTTGCAGTAGCAATATATACATTACTATTACCATTTGCATGTGATCCAATCAAGTTACCGGCAGTTACATTTCCAGTAACACTTAAGCTAGTTAATGTACCAACACTTGTTATATTTGGTTGAGCATTAGTTGTTACAGTACCCGCTGTGCCTGCACTTACTGCATATGTTGCATTTGCTACAGTGCCACTTACATTAGCGCCGACAATAGAACTTAACCCATTACCATTACCTGTGAATACGCCTGTATTAGCAGTAAATGCTACTGCTGTTACGGTACCATTTACACCCAATGATGTTAATGTACCAACACTAGTAATATTACCTTGAGCAGCGGTTGTTACTGTACCAGCAGTTGTAGCAGTTGCTGCCGCTAAATTAGCAACAGTGGTAGTTGATGTTACAACTAATGGAGCAGTACCTGTTGCTACTGTTGAGATTAATTGACCAGTTACGTTAGCATTGCCACCAGTAATATTACCAGTTACAGCAAGTGAACCCAGTGTACCAACTGTTGTCAACCCAGAAGTAACAATTGCTGAGTTAAGTACTGTGCCGGTTAAGTTAGCAGCATTTGGAGCCATCACAACATTTGATGCTGCGGTTAATTGACCTTGACCATTAACTGTAAATGTTGCTACACGATCACCATTTCCGTATGAAGCTGCTGTTACAGCAGTATTGCTGATACTAAATGTTGTATTAGCTAGTGTTAATCCAGTACCTGCGTCATAAACTTGTGCAGTACTGAATACGCTGAATGTAATATTTGATGTGCCAAATACAATTGTTCCACTAGGGGCACTTACAATGAAAGCAGTACCTTCATTAATAGAACCAGCCAATGTAAAGAAATAATCGTTAATACTTATTTGTGTTGTACTATCTGGTCCATATTCGTCTGTATCAGTTGAACGGGTAATAGCAGTTGCATTAGTATAGTTGTAAACACCATTCCATGTTGCGTTTGCTTCGTCCTTAACAAGAATACGAGTACCCGCACTAGCAATATTTACAGCATCAATTAAAGTGAATGTACCAGTTGTACTAATATAAGCACCAATACCATTACTTGCTCCATTTGGTGAATTATATGCTGTTGCGCCGCCCGTTGCTACTGCAAGAGTAGTCGTAGTTGCTGCGTTAACTGGCTGGTGATATGTAATACCAGTTGTAATTTGTTGGTCAACATATGCTTTTGTAGCAGCATCTTGATTACTAAACGGGTCTTTAACGTTAGTAATGTATGTGCTATTAGCATCAACATTGCCTGTACCATTTGGCTTCAAGTTAATATTTGTATTAGTGCCACCAGATGTAATCGTAACAGCACCGGTACGACCTAAGATATTATCTGTTATTACATTACCATTTGCTGTGGCGTTACCTGAAACAACTACATTGCTCAATGTACCAACACTAGTGATGTTTGGTTGTGCGGCTGTTGTTAGTACCGTAGTTGAATAATTTGCCGTTAATAAGTTACCGGCATTAATGTTACCGGCTGATATATTTCCAGTAACACTTAAACTAGTTAATGTACCAACACTTGTTATGTTACCTTGGGCGGCTGTTGTTACTGTACCTGCTGTAGTAGCACTACCTACAGTACCGGTTACATTAGCACCAACTAATGAACTTAATCCATTGCCGTTGCCAGTAAATACACCTGTATTTGCTGTAATATTAACTGCGGTAACTGTACCATTTACACCCAATGATGTTAGCGTGCCAACACTTGTTATATTTGGTTGTGCTGCGGTTGTTAGTGTGCCGGTAAAGTAGTTAGCAGTAGTTAAATTACCTAGATTAGCATTAGTTGATGTTATATTACCGGTTACTGCTAATATGTTAGTTGATTTATCAAATGTTAGGTTAGCACTTGCACCCGGTGCATTTGAATCATTGAAGATAACTTGAGTATTAGATCCTGCTACTGGACCGGTGCTACCAGTAGCACCAATATAACCAGTTGCACCAGTTGCACCAGTTGACCCTATGTATCCCGTAGCACCCGTAGCACCTGTTGCACCAGTGCTACCAATTGTACCTGTAGCACCTGTAGCGCCTGTGCTACCAATTGTACCTGTAGCACCTGTAGCGCCTGTAGCGCCTGTGCTACCTATCTCACCTGTTGCTCCGGTAGCACCTGTACTACCTATTGTACCAGTTGCACCTGTAGCACCTGTACTACCGATTGTACCTGTTGCGCCAGTTGCGCCAGTAGCACCTGTACTTCCTATTGTTCCTGTTGCGCCAGTAGCACCTGTACTTCCTATCTCACCAGTAGCGCCAGTTGCACCTGTTGTTCCTATGTATCCAGTAGCACCTGTAGCACCAGTGCTACCTATCTCACCGGTTGCACCAGTGGCGCCAGTTGTTCCAATATAACCTGTTGCACCTGTTGCACCAGTTGATCCTATTTCGCCTGTCGCCCCGGTAGCACCTGTACTACCTATTGTGCCAGTTGCTCCTGTTGCGCCCGTGCTACCTATCTCACCGGTTGCACCAGTAGCACCTGTACTACCAATTGTGCCTGTAGCACCAGTAGCACCTGTACTACCAATTGTGCCAGTAGCACCAGTAGCACCTGTTGATCCTATCTCACCTGTTGCTCCGGTAGCACCTGTTGCTCCTATCTCTCCGGTGGCACCTGTTGCGCCAGTACTTCCTATTGTACCTGTTGCACCTGTTGCTCCAGTTGATCCTATTGTGCCAGTTGCACCTGTAGCACCTGTACTACCGATTGTACCGGTTGCACCTGTTGCTCCAGTTGATCCAATATATCCTGTAGCTCCTGTACTACCATTATATCCTGTAGCGCCGGTGATACCCTGTTGACCTGTTAACTCAGTAATCCATGAACTAGAATTACCACTGACTGAAGTTCCACCTGCCCCTAATATATCAGCATTTATTGACCAACCAAATCCACCTGCATATTGAATTAATGTAATACGACCATAATAGTAATATGTAGAACCACTAGTTTGGTCAGATAACAAGATATAGTTACCAACAGCAAATGCTCCTGTCCCTGGTGGCTCAGGTACATACCAATATACATTAGTTCCAATTAGAGAATTATCAGTAGGCCAATTCTGCCCACCAACAAGCGGAGTGTATCCTAACCCAGTAGCACCTGTTGCTCCAGTAGCACCCGTTGATCCTATCTCACCTGTTGCTCCAGTGGCACCAGTTGATCCAATATAGCCAGTAGCACCAGTAGCACCTGTACTACCTATTGTACCTGTTGCGCCTGTAGCGCCAGTAGCACCTGTACTACCTATCTCACCTGTTGCGCCAGTAGCACCTGTACTACCTATTGTACCTGTTGCGCCGGTGGCACCTGTACTACCTATCTCACCTGTTGCTCCAGTGGCACCAGTTGATCCAATATAGCCAGTAGCACCAGTAGCACCTGTACTTCCTATTTCACCAGTAGCACCTGTTGCTCCCGTTGCTCCATTGTAGCCAGTAGCACCGGTGGCACCTGTACTACCTATCTCACCTGTTGCTCCAGTAGCACCAGTTGATCCAATATAGCCAGTAGCACCAGTAGCGCCAGTGCTTCCTATTTCACCAGTAGCACCTGTTGCTCCTGTGCTTCCCGTATAGCCAGTTGCACCTGTTGCTCCTGTGCTTCCCGTATAGCCAGTTGCACCCGTTGCGCCTTCATAACCAGTTGCACCTGTAGCGCCATTTAAACCAGTTGCACCTGTAGCGCCTGTTGTGCCTATATCACCTTGAGGTCCAGTAGCGCCTGTAGCGCCATTTAAACCAGTTGCACCTGCTTGTCCTATTGATCCTGCTAGATTGACTTGCCATGCAGTGTATGGACCCGGGCCACCTACTGTTGTAGTGATATTCGCTACCATTGCCCCTGTCACAGAGTCATAACTATCCACAGTACCATTCATGTAATTAGAGCCATCATATGCAATAATAACATTTTGTCCGCTTGTGTATGATAATCCTGTACCAATCGTTAATGATTTACTTGCTACAGTGATAGTTAAACTAGTTGAACTTGTTGAGGCGAATCTATCACTTATACCACTAGCACCTGTAGCACCGTTATATCCAGTTGCACCAGTTGCACCATCATACCCTGTAGCACCTGTTGCACCCGTAGCACCCGTTGTTCCAATATAACCCGTAGCACCTGTTGCACCCGTAGCACCTGTACTTCCTATCTCACCTGTTGCACCAGTAGCGCCGGTCGTACCTATGTAGCCTGTTGCGCCCGTTGCACCAGTGCTACCTATTGTACCGGTTGCACCAGTAGCACCTGTGCTACCTATCTCTCCAGTAGCGCCAGTTGCACCGGTACTACCAATTGTACCTGTTGCACCTGTAGCACCTGTTGTTCCTGAATATCCAGTTGCACCTGTTGCACCTGTACTACCTATCTCACCTGTAGCACCTGTAGCACCTGTTGTACCTATGTATCCGGTAGCGCCTGTTGCACCTGTACTACCAATTGTACCCGTTGCACCCGTTGCACCTGTTGATCCTATCTCGCCTGTTGCACCAGATGAACCTATTTCTCCGGTAGCGCCCGTCGCACCAGTTGACCCTATGTATCCCGTAGCACCAGTCGCACCTGTTGAGCCTATATAACCCGTAGCACCGGTTGCACCCGTAGCACCTGTACTACCTATCTCACCAGTGGCACCAGTGGCACCTGTTGATCCTATATATCCTGTTGCGCCTGTAGCACCAGTACTACCTATTGTACCTGTTGCTCCAGTAGCACCTGTACTTCCTATTTCACCTGTAGCACCTGTAGCACCTGTTGATCCTATTGTACCTGTTGCGCCCGTTGCACCAGTGCTACCTATCTCACCAGTGACACCCGTAGCTCCAGTTGATCCTGGAGGTCCTTGTATATTACCTACATTATTCCATGTTCCACTTGCTTTAACCCATAGATCACCCGTATTTTCATCAATGACCCCATCGCCATTAGATGCGCTAGGGAATGCAGCATTTAATGTTGCCTGCGGGTTAGCTCCTACAGTTGGTACGCTACCAATAATTGTTACGCTAGTACCATCAGCACCAGTTGCACCTTGAGCGCCTGTAGCACCTGTACTACCTATTGTACCTGTGGCACCTGTTGCTCCGGCACCAGTTGCGCCTGTTGCTCCGTCAGTACCAGTGGCGCCTGTTGCACCTGTACTACCTATCTCTCCAGTAGCACCTGTAGCACCTGTACTACCTATTGTGCCTGTTGCTCCAGTAGCACCTGTTGATCCTATCTCTCCGGTGGCACCTGTTGCGCCAGTACTTCCTATTGTACCTGTTGCTCCAGTTGCACCTGTTGTTCCTATGTATCCAGTAGCACCTGTTGCTCCTGTACTACCTATCGTTCCTGTTGCTCCAGTGGCACCGGTTGTTCCTATGTATCCTGTTGCTCCAGTAGCGCCTGTGCTACCTATCTCACCTGTTGCTCCAGTAGCACCTGTCGTTCCTATTTCACCTGTTGCACCAGTAGCACCAGTTGCTCCATCATATCCTGTTGCGCCAGTACTACCATCATATCCTGTTGCGCCAGTACTGCCATCATAACCAGTAGCACCAGTTGCTCCATCATATCCTGTTGCGCCAGTACTGCCATCATATCCTGTTGCGCCAGTACTGCCATCATAACCAGTAGCACCAGTACTGCCATCATAACCAGTAGCACCAGTTGCTCCATCGTATCCAGTGGCACCAGTTGCGCCATCGTATCCAGTAGCACCAGTTGCGCCATCGTATCCAGTAGCACCTGTAGCCCCTTCACCAGTAGCACCTGTAAGGCCTGTCGCACCCAAGTCACCGGTAGCACCTACTTCACCAGTAGCACCTGTAGCACCTGTGTCGCCAGTAGCACCAGTTAAACCAGTGGCACCTGTATCTCCAGTGGCACCCATGTCACCAGTCGCACCTGTAAGTCCTGTAGCACCAGTTTCTCCCGTGCCCGTGGCTCCGGTTTCGCCAGTAGCACCTGTAGAACCGGTGTCGCCAGTAGCACCGGTTAAACCAGTGGCACCTTCACCGGTAGCACCTGTTAATCCAGTTGCACCAGTTGAACCATCATATCCTGTAGCACCAGTCGTACCAGTCAATCCAGTGGCACCAGTTGTACCAGTCAATCCAGTAGCACCTGTTATACCAGTAGCACCTTGTAAAGCAACAGCAAACACGCCATTACCATATAATACATTTGCTGGACTACCGTCTAAATTTAGAGTAGCAATATTACCTATGCCACTAACATTTCCTACAGCAACTGAATTGGCAGTACCTGCTATAGTAGCATATGAAGCATTAGCTACAGTACCAGTTACATTAGCACCAGTGATGTGATTTAATCCTGCACCATTTGCTGATATATTATCTACTGTTAATGTATTAGAAGTATTATTGAATACAAAATTAGCACTAGCGCCAAAACTACCAGCATTATTATATTGAACTTGAGTATTACTTCCAGCAATACCACCACCTGCTCCGACAGCAGCCCAAGATAAATTTCCTGCACCATCTGTTATTAATGAGTAGCCTGTTGTGCCACCGGTAATATGAACATTACTTACTGAACCCAATGCTACATTTGCTGTATTTGAGAAATTAACTGCCCCGTTACTAGTTAATCCAGTTAAAATTCCCAATGAAGTAATATTTGGTTGTGCGTTTGAATTGCTAGTAAAGGTACCATTGAATGAGGCTAATCCATTACTTGGAGTAGCAAAGTAATTACTTAATACTTGTTCTGGATTGATATCAATGTTTAATTGTTGTGCAGAACTTGTAATAGTAACATTACTTTGTGTATTGTCTGATCCTCTACCTACTCTTAGTGAAGTAGTAGATACTTGTAAACATGCAATATTAGCTGAGATAACTACATTGCCAGTTGGATTATTAACTGTTATACCAGCACCAGGTGTTCTATTAACAGAGGTTACCGCAGCATCTGCGTTAGCATTAAAAAGTTGTGTGAAGTTATCTTGTGTCTTTTGAAAAGCCGTTCTTATCGCATCCGCAGAAGGATCATCTGGAAACGTTCCAAAATCTATGTTATTTTGACTCATGTTAGTGTTACCTATTTATAATGTATTTATCGTTATTTGAGAAACGGTGACCCAAAAAAATACCCGACTATTGCCGGGTATTTTAAAGTACGATTCTTTTATAGACCGCTTAATTTTCTATAGTCTTTTAACAAATCATTAGACTCTTTCATTGGACTACCTAATCCATCAACGCCCATACGACTCTTTTGACCTGATATAACTGAAACTGTTGTTTGACCAGTAGATTTTTGTTTATTCAATCCACCACTGATAACTTTAGTCATAAAATCAATGTCAGCTTCAAAAGTATCATCTGCGCTATTAGCGTATGACTCATCTACTTTTTTGTCTTTCTTGTATTTTTCGTCTTTCTTGTCATCATACTCTATGTCTTTAGTAACTTTCTTTCCTGCTTTCTCTGCTTTGTTGTCGTCTTTGCCTTTATGACCTTCATCATATTCAATATCATTGGCAACTTTTTTACCTGCTTTCTCTGCTTTCTCATCTTTCTTTTCAGTTGATTCTTCTGAAAGCATTGATATTTTTCTGAAAAGATTAAAGAAACTTGATTCTGACATTGTTTCGCATTTGCAAGGTTTGCAATCACATTTGTTACAAGTGCCTTCCTCTAATTCTTCTTTGCCAGCTTCTTCACCAGTAGTATCTTCTTTGCCTTCAGTGGGGCTTGAATATACTTCTCCTTCTTCTTCATCTGCACCTGCATCCGCTGTTGCTAATGCTGAGTTAGCCGCATCATTGCCTTGTCTAGCATTAGTAGAGTTAGCTGAACCATTATCAGGAGCATTTTCAGGAGCATTTTCAGCAACTTCAAATTCCATTTGATCTTCTGATTCTACTTCATCAACAACTTGTTGACCAGAACCACATTGATGATTCTCTTCCATCATGCCGCCACATTCATTGCAAGTTTCTTCTTCACCGTGCATATGATCTTCTTCGCCTTGACCTTCTTCATTTTCATAATCACCGCCACTTTGCATCTCACCGCCACCAGACAATTTCTTCATCAATGCCATCATACCGTCATGGTCATCAACTACACTGATACCACCATGAGCACCTGCTGAACCTTGTGGAGCGCCATAACCATTTTGTTCATCACCGCCAAACAAGCCCATGCCTGCTGATTTGATGATAGATAACAATTGATCTGCTTCACCGTCTTGTGCTGATACACTTACTGAATCAGGAGCACCTTGCTGACCTTTACTGATTGAAACAGTCATTCCTTCAGATACTTTTTCTTCACTTTCTAGTAAAGAATTTAATTGCTTGTCCAATGACTCAAAAGCAAATTCATCTAAATTTGAATCATAACTTGTTCTGTCTGTAAATGTACTACCACCTACTTTAAACTCACCACCATGTGGTGTTTTAGCAAGACCGGCAGTGAAAGCAGTGCCTTCATCCATCTCACCTTCACCCATTCCAAATGCTGATTTAACTGCTGATTTAATACGGCGACCAAAAGTTTTTGGGGCATATTCTGGGTAGCCGTTTAGTGCGTATTCTACATTTTTAGGAGTGCTCCCGTATCGTTGAGCAATTTGTGCCACTGCTTGTTCATGGGTCTTGCCTTCATCTCTTGCAGAGCAATATTGATCATATTGAATATCGTCTCCCATACCTTCATCTACTGCGCCATAGCTAGCCATTGTATCTACTTCAGAACCAGGGCCCATCTCATCAACTGCGGTACGACCTAGTATTGGCATTTGACCATAGCATTCATCTAAGCCTTCTTTAAAGCCATCATGGTAGCAACGTGCTTCTTCCATATCATCGTGTGTACAATTGTATGGCATTTTTCTTAGTGCATGACTCTTACCTTCAAGTCTTGCTGCTTGTAAATGATGTTCCATACCTTCTTTCACTTTCTTTTTCTCAGTTTTCTTAGCAAAAGGATTTACACCTTTCTTAGGTGCTGCACCTTTTTTCTTTGTATCGTTTGGACCTTTACCATCTTCAGCATAGTCAGGAATACCATTCTTGTTTGCATCTGGTTTTTTCTTAGTATCTTTCTTAGCGAAAGGATTAACACCTTTCTTGCCTTCAAAAGTTAGTGGGCTTGATTGAAAAGCAGTTGGCGGGGCTTCTGCTTCACTCATTTTCTTTAATTGTGCGCCTGCAATTTTTGTAGCAGCTTCTTTGCCATACTTAGGTGTTAGTTTGCGAACTAATGCGTCAAATCCTGTAGTAGCATTGTTGTGCTTGCCTACATCTTTTTCAGTTACTTTATCACGGCCAGTAAACTTATCCCATGCATCGTGATCCAATGTATTTGCTTGTCTCGGTGCTGAAGCAACCTGCGTTGCTGGCTTAGGTGTCATACGATTAGGTTGACCTGATGGTGCTTTTGGTGGGTTGGCAGCATTGATAGCATCAACCTTGTCATCATCATATGGATTGCCCCACATTTCTTCAAGGCCTTTGCCGTCACCTGCAGTAGGAATCATTTTCCATTGTTTAGGAGTATTACCCTTATCTTGTTGTGCCCTAACCATTGAGTTTTCATCTTCATATCCAGTGCTGTCATGACCGTAAGCGGCTGATTTAGCTCCAATTCTATTAATACGATAATCTTTGTTACCTATTCTATTATTTTTTACTGCGGCAGCAACTTCATCACGTTCAGCCTGGTTAGTAGGTCTTCTTATGTGAGATGTATCAGGTTCAAATGCAGACTTCTTTGGTGTTTTCATCCAATCCGTCGTTGCGTAGCCAGCACGAACAGCTTCATCCATTTCACCTTCGGCCATGCCTTGTTCATCTCCGCCTAAAGTAATATCACCCTTTTGAAAGGCTGCTGCTGCTTGTGGATTTTTTGCTGTTGCTACAACTTTACCACTAGCATCTTTAACTGCAACTGCGCCTGGCATAGGAGCTGTTGTGTATGCGTCAGCTTCATTCAATACTTTATCTAATTGATCAAGGTATTCTTTTAAACTATGTTTAACACTAGGCTTACCTGTTGGCTTAGGTGCTTTGCCCATGCCCATTGCTTTGCTTAATTCTGAACTGTCATATGATTTGACTTCACCTGATGAATCAGCATTCTTTGGAGGACGACCTTTACCACGCTTAACAGCAGGAGTAGCAGCTTGACCCATTTTAGATAAACTTGCACGACCAACACGGTTACCATACTGATCTTTTACATCTTCTGATCCGTGTTTATTTCCGTATCCACCCGGCTCTGATGTGTGAACTTTACCTTTATCAGTAGTAGTTGATGCTTCTGATAGGTTGTCGAATGATTTTAATATATCTCTGAAATCCATTTTGTTTTCCTTAAGGGTTATATGCTGCGCCAGTCTTTGGCTTTGGTGGCATTTTGATAGTACTCATTGGGCTTTTATCACCTAACTTCTTATCATCTAAATACGGTTTGAACGGGTCAAATGCATCTGGTGTCTTTTTACCTGCATATTGCATATCAATCTTACTATCTTTAGTCTGGTCTTTAATGCTTGTTAAGTATGAATCACCATAAGCCTTGCTCGCTTCTTTAGATCCATCAGCAGAGCCCATTTCATTTTTCATCAAGATAGGTGTATCAGCCATTTCGTTTTCATATTGTTGATATTCGTCATTGACGCTATCATCATATTTTGTACCAACGACACGTACCATATTAGTATTATATCCTAGTAGTTGAGCAATTTGTTGAATCATTGGCTCTGTTGCTGGATATCTGAATTCAGCTTTAATAATAGTAACCGGTTGATTACTCATATTAGGGAACCCGTATGGATCCTTTTGTATGGGAGTTGATTTTGGATCGCTAATCTGTATAGGATCGAACTTGTTCAAGTTGTAGGTAAACAACTCAAGGAAGTTTTTATCAACTTCACCTGCAATTTTTATAGTGTAATTATATGTATGTACACTTTCTGCAATGTATTGTTTAAGGCTTCGCATTTTTTATTCCTGTATTAATTATTTATCATTATTCCGTGTTTTTATTCAATAGGGCCTTGAGCAATTCGTTACGGTCTAATGACTGCCCTGCTCCCAACGGGGTAGCTTCTATTTGTTCTTCTTTTGCTTGTTGTTTTTGATCCAATTGTGCTTTTTTCAACTGTAAATCAATCATTTTTAACTTCTTATTTAGTTTAGCAGTTTTTGCAGTAATAGCATGACCTAACAAGTTACTTGCTACCCCAAATATTTCACTACTAAATCTGCTGTCGACCTGCATACCTAAATCCATTAAATCTTTGTAACTAGCAGTAGCTAGATTAGCTAATTCATCCATTTCAACATCTGCGGATTCTAGTCCACGAACTTGAGGTAATGCTTGTTCTATTTTTTCTAAATTGCTATATGCCGCTGTAGTGATTTCTCTGGCACCTTCAGGAATAGGGTTTCTAAGTTCATCAATCTCAGCAGGGGTCAATTCAAACAGTTCTTCAAGTTTCTTTGTCATAGAAGTATTTATTTACCTTTTCTACCATTGTAGAAAAGATCATCTTCGGTAATGACACGAAACGCATATCCTTGTTGTTTACAATAGGCCATAGCTGCGGCCCATTTAGCGTGATTGATTGCTACTATCATACGATCTCTCGCACTAGCAGTTTTACTTTCAATTAGACTTTGTTTTTTAGGTTTGATTTCTACAACTTCTGCAATCTTCTTGCCGAATTTGTTCTCATACATTACAAAAAAATCGGGGATGTAATTTGTTGGTTTACCTGTCAATGGGTGACGATATGGGATACGTAATGATTCACTAGCCCAATATATGATATGATCATTACTATCACAAAATGTCATAAACGTAAGTTCCCAACCTGAACGATATTTAGGTTCGTGTTTACCTACGTATTTGTGTCCATTTTTTGGAGTGAAGGTACCTTGTGCAAAATTAGCCATTTCATTGTACTATATTTCTAGCCACCGGATAATTAGGCTGTTGAATTGAACCAATGCCATATAGTGATGTTTTTGACTTAAAACTATTTAAGTAATAAGCCAAAATTTGATTCATTTTTAATTTATCTCCACTACTGCTTTGTAATTGTTGAAGCAAATCCAAAGCACTAATTTTTGTTTCTTGTGCTACTCTAAACAATATTGCTGTAAAATTATTTGCTATACTTTTAGTATCACATATATTTATAAAAAATCCATGAACAATATCATATTGACTAGTAGGTACTACTAAATCTACCGCATAAAAAGAGTCAAATATTCTAATTGTTTGATCAAATGTAGTTCTATTATCTATTGTAGCCATTTTTATCCCCGACCAAATATTGTCGGACCTGTATTATTTTGACTTCCGGCATTATTAGTTGCACCGATATTAGTAGGACTTTGTTGTGCTACAGGAGGGGCGCCTGCTGTTCCTTGATTACTAGGTGTCGCTCCGTATATAGGTATATCAATTAATTTTGTTCTTGTGGGATTGTCAGCATTATTTAGTGCATTCTGAATGCCTGTTGTAACTTCTGCTTTTAGTGTGTTTACGTTAACATTTTTAAGACCATTAACAACAGATCCTGCAGTTTTAATTGCACCTAAGAAATTACCACCGGCCAATTGTGACATTGCACCACCTGCGCCAGCCACTAAACCATTAGAACCCAATATATTACTGTTAGAACCCGGTGTTGCAATGGGACTGAGTTTTCTATCATAACTAGCTTTATCACCAAACCCTGTTACAATGTTTTCAGGAGTATTACCATCCAATGAACCTTGATTATAAACTACAGTTTCATAATCTACGGACATACTGTTTTGCATGACCCCGCCGCCCTCATCATAATTATATGTATCATGACCGAATCGAGTAATGATAGGATTAACAAGTGTGTACGCAATAAAATTATGTTGTGATAATCCAAATACAGTTATATTCTTAAAGAAAGGTAATTTAATTGGATTAGGGCCAGTTGGAACATTTGTCTCACCTATATATCCCCAATCTTCTTGTCCACTAATGCTCGGTTGATATTGTGTTCTACTATTATAATTTGCAGCAGTGGCACCTGCAACTCCGCCCCCACCTTTAACTTCGCTATCAGGTTTCCCGCCTCTGGATCCAGCAAACATTACTTTGGGTTTTGTTCCGTCAGAATAGTAGTAAGTATAATATCTATACCATAGACTATTGATTAGATTATTATTATCATCGTGAAAAGTGATATCTATTGGATCGTATTTGATTTTAGTTTGTACTATTCTTTTACGATTATATTGGTTTAGTTCATGTGTAGTAAAATTAAAGCTAGGTAATTTTACAGATTTTACTAGTATACCAAAATTAGATTTTAATGATGTAGCTGTTTCAAAGGCATCAGTATTAACATCAAAATACACGTGGAAAAGGAATTTAAATTTGGGTGCGTTTTGATAGTACCCAGATTTAAAGGTTTTGCTTGCGTGAGTATAGTCTCGTACATAATCATTGCCGAAGAATCCTCCGGCAATGTCATTCAGAAACTGGCCAATTGCTCCGGGCATTTTAACCCTTAGCTATTAACCGCCAGAGCCGATACCAGTTGCTGCTGCGCCTGCTAGTGTACGGCCGATGCTTGCGCCAACTCCAGAACCAATTGGTGCTTGAATTGCGTTATCGTAACGAATTGTCAATGCTATTGATACTTGATCACTAGTACCATAATTCAATTCGTTATAGTTAGCAGCCTGAACAAAGCAACCATATAGTTCCCATGTTTCTAATACTACTGGTGCAGAAGCGCCGTTACCACCGTCTAGCATTTCAATGTTCATTTGGAACTTGTAATCTTGACCGGTAGCCGCTGATGCTTGCTCAACAAAGTCTAATTGCTTTTGAAGTTGTTGTCCAACTGCTTTAGAAACTGTACCACTTGCATCGTCACGAATGGTGACTGCAAGAGTTTGCCACTTGTGTTTACCTGCCAAATACATAGTTGAGTTGTAAATGTTTAAGGTAACTTCATCAAATGATACGTTAGGTCTTGCACATTGCATAACTTGTTTAGTTAGTTGCAAGCCGCCGGCTGCATCTACGCCAAAGTTTAGAAAGTTAACTCTAAATCTAAATTGTAATTTGGGCATTAACAAGCCCTGATTTCCACCGGCGTTGTCAGACGATACGGTCATGTTGAACAATGATTGTGAGGCTGTTGCCATTTTTTAATCTCCTGTATATTTATTTATCATTTAAAATGAGTACCTTTCGGTACTCATTTTTACTTTACTTTACCCAGCAAGTTCGCCTGTATTCAAGATACGAACTGGGATGTAGATGAATTCAGCTGCCTTAACAGGTTCAACTGCAACGTCAACCCACAATTCATTTCTATCGATTCTAGAAGGTGTGTTGTTTGATTCATCACATATTACTAGATAATCGTAAATACCACGTTTAGCAACCAAGTCAATCATCAATGATTGAACTACACCAGCAATCTGCTGTCTAGTCAATGAATCATTTGGCTCAAATACGAACGGTCTTGCTGCTAATGTCAATTGTCTACGTATGTAGGCAACTAAACGTGCAACGTTTGTTCTATCTAATGCGCTTGATGAGTTATAACTTGTTTTGTTACCATAGTTTAACAAACCGTTACCAGTAAAGAATACTAATGGATTAATGAAGTTGATATATAATACATCACGAATACCAATGTTTGTCTTAGTAGTTTCAAACTCACCGGTCGTTCTGTTTAAGTAACCAATGTTTGTTGCATTGTCAATAATACCGCGGCGTGTTCCTGCTGCTGCGAACCAAGGATAAGCAACCGTATCGTTACGAATAAATGTACGTAGCATCATGTGACTTGGGGGAACAACAACTAAGTTACCACTTAGGTCTGATGTAATACCACTTGGGTAGAACAATCCTAAATATGTATCACGAGTTACACAACCTTCTTCACCGGTGCTTGTTGCGCCTGCTGCATTAGTTGCCCATGCTTGAATTGCAGTTGCACTAGCAGGTAATCCCAGCGGGGTGTCACCTAATATATAACCTGTATCACCGCGATCATTGTTTAATACGACCATGTTAGGTTGTAGTTCAGGATAGTTTGGTGTAGCCATTAAGTTGAAGAAGTTATCTTCATCACGTATATCAGTATTAGTATCTATTACTGAACGTAATGATTTAACGACCATATTACGTTGTGCTGCACGACCCATATATGGTGCACCGTTATCCATCAAACCGCTCTCGCTTAACCAAGTAGCGGTTACTGTTGGATAGCTTGCTTCACCGGGGAAATTAACACTATTAAAGTAATTTGATTTGTATGCCTTAACATTATATCCACTACGTCTTGTATTGAATAATAACATACCGGATGGAGATGTAGTTGCACTTGGTGCATCTATGTCTAAGTAATTGCTACTTAACAATGATTTGATCGTTGGGATCGGGTCATCTGCTGGGTTAGTATCACCGTTAGTTGCCCAACGTGCGTCAGCAAATAATATACCAGTTGAACTTGTTTGATCAGCATTGTCAATCAATACCCATTTATCTTCAAAAGACCCGGATGAACCGGTTCGTTGCCAACGTCTGATAATAGGATACATTTCTAAATCACTTGTATCAATCCACAAATCACCGTATACTAGAGCAGTACCGTCGCTTTGTAATGTAGGCTCACTTGCACTAACAATAGGACCATTTGGATCTGTAAGATTTGTTCCACTAGGTAGTGGGAATCCATTAGAACCGTATGAGCGATTTTTGTAACCATACCAAGAACCATTGTAGTTAACCATAATATCTACTTGATCTACTACACTATAGAACCAGTTTGTATTATTAGCAGGAACTGCTACTGGAGCACCTTCATTTGCGGTATAATCAAACGGTACCCAATTACTAATTTGTGTTGTTGGTAACAACGCTGGTGTACCATCGTAGTATGTACATGCTAATACATTACCTGAACCATTAACAGAAGTAATAATTACTTGCAAATCGTTAGTACCGTCTACTCCGCCCAAAGTTGAACCTAAGAATGTTACTATCTCACCTACAACATATCCGCTACCGGTAGCATCGAATGCAGTTGCGTTGACACTATAAAAACCATATGGACTTACAACGATCGGGCTGAAATTAATACCAGCACCCGTTGTAGAATCTTGAGTAGGATTAAAAATAACAAAAGTTGTAGTGCCGCGTTTTACTGTAGGGCTACTTGTTGAATCAAATAAAAACCCTGCTTCTGTCATTATACCAGTTGATGTGCCGTAGTCTGCTTCTCCAGTATCACGTTGAGCATCATCAACTAATATTACACCGCCTGCGGTATGCTGAAGTTGAATGGCCCCGTTTGCAGTAACTGACGCACTTGTATTAGGTATATTTGCCGCTGCCCATGCAGTAACAAAGCCTGTTGCGTCAGAATCATTGGGAAGAGTTACTGTATATGCATTTGATAAATTAATTGATCCCGGAACAGATACATACACATTAAAGTAATAATTAGCACCGTCGGGTGCCATATCAAACATGGGTGCTGTGTTTTCTCCAATAGCTATAGTAGCGCCAGTTGACAATCTTTCCCATAAGAAAACAGGTGATGCCTCATATCTAGCAAATCCAGCACTAGTGCCGTTAAAATTATATTGACCATATACTGTTCCTGCAGGAATAGTTTTTCCGCCTGAACTATCTAAACTAGCACATGCGTTCCAATCAGAAATTGCTAAAGAAACATTTTTAGTTTTCCAACTTGCGGTTAAGGTACTATATTGAGATACTACTGGATTTAACCCGTTACCGGCTGAACCCATTTTAACCCATGTTGAACCAGTTGGAGCGGGGTAAGTCTGCCCTGTGCCCCATAATGGCATTTGAGAAGAAGTAGAAAATACTACTGAAGGTTGTTGATAATTTCCAGCAGTAATACCCAAACCAGTTAATAGGCCTGCTGTACCGGAACTAATACTAATATATCTATTGTCATTAAATGACACATTTCGAGAAAATATTACTAATCTATTTTGTACTACTGCTGCTGTCAAGTAAGTCCATCCTAATGCTATGATAGAGGATGCTACATCATTAACATCATCTCCGCCGGCGATAGTAATAGTAGCACTATTTGTGCTGCTTATACCAATAGTAAACGTACCGGGAACTATTGTTGGACTGGCCTTGCCTTGTATTGTGGGTACTGCTGATAACCATTCATAGCTACCAACTTCTACCCAAGTATTAAGTATGGTTTTGAAAAATAATTGTTTCTGTGAAGAATCTGTTGGCCAGTCATAATTTTGATTTGCATAAATTGCATATTGACCGATGTTTCCAATAGAATCTATTGGAAATTTAGCACTCATATATGCGTCATCGGTTATAACTATTGGGGTTTGCTGAATGTAGGCTTGTGTAGTAGCATTCCATACATAAATTCCCCATGTACTGTTGGTAGTATCTAACCACCATGTACCATCAGCCGGTTGACCTACTGGTCTTCCTGTTTGACCAACTAAACTTGCCAAGTCAATATCTGCACGTAGCACATAGCAACGATTTGATACACCCAATGCAGAATATGCTGCCAATAAACCGTATTCATTAAGTTCGTATCCTTGAATCGGAGTACCAGTGGATGTTGTGTAGAAGAACGGTGTACCATAAAGAGTAACAAGATCACGTTGACTTGTAACTTGATATAATTTACCTGCATTTGCTGCTGTTGTAGCTGTCGCTACACCGGTACCTGTAGGATTAGCTTTGTTTTGTGCTGTAGCTAATACAACAAGAGGAACTGTACCTATTGGGGCTGGAAGATATTGACTTTGGTCAATGATTGTAACTTCTACGCCGGGTGATGTTAATGCCATTTTATTTTTCCTTTATGTAAGATTATGAGGTTTACAACCTAATTGCATAATATTATTTATGAATAAATTGAAAAAACACTGGTTTACCGTGCCTTCGAAGGTTAGATTAATAAATATAAGATGATCCTACAAAGACCTATATGCCAACAATGTAACAAAAATCACACCGCTATAAATTATAAGCGTGAGGGAATTACACATTACCGTCGTATATGTGATGAATGTGGTCGTAAGAAACAAAAATTAAAACCACGCAAAGCTAATTGGATCACTAGTGGTTATAAGAAAAAAACCACATGTGATTTATGTGGTTTTAAAAGTCTATTCCCATCACAGATAACTGTGTTTCATATTGATGGGAATTTAGAACACATTGAACATACTAATTTACGTAGCATATGTTTAAATTGTGTAGAGGTAGTTAAGAAGAAAGAAGTTACTTGGCGTCGAGGTGATTTGCAGGTTGATTACTAATTATATCATACATAGTATGATGTAGTTCATCAATGGTATCGTTATTCTCTACCATATAATCATATTCCAATCCTACACTACTATACTCACTGGCATGAATTTTTAGTTTATCTAACTTCCTCTTGCTCAATGCCCAAGAAGCATTACCATTTGGCCCTTTATTGTATGATATTGCTGAATCATACCATTCAGGATCAGGGCCGCGGTGTACTCTAATAGCTATTCCACCTGCATTTCTAATAGCAGTTACTTCATTAGAAAATCTACAGTCCGTAATTACAATATCTTCTGTGGAGTTTAATAATTTGTGTTCTACACTAGCTACCCAGATATCATTATGAAAATGATTACGACAAACATCTGTGCCCCAATATTGTAGTATCCATCTTGGCGTAATCTCTATTCCCAAACGATTGCTCCACCATTCGTCTTTTTGCTCACGCCAAACTCGGCTAGCTTTTGTAGTGCCTTCTAGATATTCACGATTCCATCCAAAGATTACTGCTATTGCATCTTTAAGACTGGATGCAAAGCTGATTCGTTTAAACCCGTGATGTGTGGTAAGATAGTCTGCAATTGTGTCTTTACCCGAACCAATTAATCCCGTAATTCCGATAATCATATATGAAAATGCTCCTGAAGTACTTATTATACTACAGGAGCAAGACAAAATAAAGTTTTTAGGTTACTATTTATTTTCTAAAAAAGGAATCATTTCAGGAAATATTTCACGATAATTGTTATTTCTTTGTATATCTAGTTTCTCTAAATAGTTTAACATTAGGAAGGTATGATTGTCTATTTCTAAATTAGAAAACATTTTAGAAACAACATGCGACTTCCCGTATTTTTTAAGAATGACTTCTCTTAGTTTAATTGGAGTTTTTGCTAAATCTAACATACCCCTGGCTCTATTTGGAACGGTTGCTCTTTTGGCATCAAATTTAGTAAGTTTAAATTTCAATATGTTAGCTTCTATCCACTGTTCTACGTCATCATAGTAATAAGCGTTTAATGGATTGAGAGTTGGTAAAAATGTCATTTTTAATCTAGGTAAATCTAAATTCTGAACATAATTTAAAGTATCCTCAACTTTAGCCCATTTTAAAGGATATCGAATATATTCAAATTTTTGCCCTATGGCATCTAAACTTACACTATAATAAATTATTTTAACTTCAGCCAATAAAGCAATTAACTCATTACTAGGCCTTATACTACCGTTTGTTTGAAAATGAACTGTTATTTCTCTCAAACTTCCTTGAACTTTTTTTAATTCTTTTAAAAATTCAATTGGAACTTTAGATTCAAATGGCTCACCTCCCAAAAAACTTATGCTTTTAATATAATTAAACGAAAATTTATTTTTTATTATTTTAAACCATTCTAATGGGTCAACTAACTCATCATAGATTTCTTGTGATTTGATGCCTAATTTAATTTCTTGGCGCAGCCAAGTTGTAGAATGATGAGAGGCGCACATAATACAGGCAGCATTACATGTAGTGTCAATTGTTACTTCCATCCATCCGGGAACATCGGTTGGTATAACTGCATTTTTTATTTCATCAAAAGACCTAAGTCTAGGGCTGTGTTCGCCGTAAACACCGCTTTCTTCAATTTGCTGACATGCACTACATTCGGGTACCCAATTATTAATAGCACTTATTTCTGCCTTTTGAGCATCAAAATTTGGATTATTAATTATAGATATTTCTTTAGTAAACCAACAACAGGGAGCATATGTGAGAGTAGTTCCTGTACTTTTTATTCTATACCCATTACTTAAAAATCTGCAAAAATCATTCGCCACGTATTATCCTTGGATCCATGTTAATGGTTGACTATAATCAACATAATTTTTTAACTCAGTTATCAAAGTTTCTTGTAGGGCTTTTGCCTCAGCCTTCATTGCAGTACCGTTCAATGTTGTGCCGCCGCCGGGCCCTGCAATAGTACTAAATTTCTCACGCGCCTCACCAATAATAGATTTTAATGTAGCAAGTGTGTAATCACCTATCCAAGGCCCCACGCCCGGATCTTGCAACAGTTCTACAACCGGTCGTTGTACATCTGCCCAAACTAGAATACGTTCCCCTGTACCCTTAAAATCACGCACAACTCTTAATACTTTAGTTACCGGATTAAAAGTGTAATTTACATAACCACCAAACATACGTGCGGCTAACTCAACATATCCTGCATAGAAATCATATGTTGCCATACCTCCGGTATAGTTATAGTTAAGCAAATATGTATTAAGAATAGCACTAGAGAAGGGATCAAAACTAGAAGAACTTGGTCCGGTTTCTAAACCAACTGTTCTACGGAATAAACTTCTGACATTAATAAACTCTTGAGGTAATGTATACTCAGATACATTCTTAACTACCGTCATTAATGTGTATGATTCTACTGTAGCATTCTGTGCCCGTTGACGATATACTCTAACTGCATAATTAAATGCAGCATCATAATGTTGAGGATCTAATTCAAGGTCAATAATATCGCCGCCCAAACGTAGGCGAAGATTGTTAAAAAGTCCTTCTTTTAATTCATCTAATGTTAAATTTGTCGGGGTAGTTAATATATCTGCTGCCATGGTTGTTTCCTAATAATATTATTTATCAGGAAATTATAGATCACCATCTTTACGATTTTCGCTGTAAAATGCGTCAAACTGTCCGCCGGGATAGCGATTCTCTAGCTTACGCACATTCTCAGCAATCACATCATTGGGGTCAAGATTCAATGCACGACATGCATTAATCCAGTACCACATGATGTCACCAAGTTCACGTTTCATATGAAAAACATTATCGTCAGTCAATGCTTTACCTTGAAAAAGTATCTTCTTGGGCACTTCAATAAATTCACCGCTTTCTGCTGCTAATCCAAAACATGCTGTAATTAGTAATGGAATATTAACATCAGGTCCAAATTTCATCAGATTGTCTGCTGTATCTAGTTCGTAGTTAGCATCTAACCTATCTATCGTATCATGGAATGTAGTTAAGTCATTACTTGCTTGACTAGTAACAGCTTCTACAAAATCTTTGTATTTGTTTAAATCAATGTTGTTCATATTTTTCCTTTATTAATGATATGATAGTTTTACTTACTTCTATTTGTGTTTTGGGGCCGGCATGATGACCGTCAACAGCTTTATCTATCTCTAATGATAGTATATTAAATGGATTAAGTGGAATATTAAACCACTTTAATTTAGAACGTGTTACTATATTAATACGTGATATTTCTATCTCATGCATGTAATGAAGATACTTAAGTTTTTTATGCCTAAAAAACATATCAGCATGGTGAATATGAAATAAACTTCTAATAAGGGTATCATACTCATTATGAAGCATGTAATAATCTTTATTATTAGATGTTTTTACTTCAGGGAAACTAGGGCCTAATTGCTGATTAAAAGTAACTCCAAATAACATATCTCTCGGTGTATATGTCCATTGAATTACAACTAAGTCGGTTTCTATAAAATCAAAGGCTAAAATTCTGGAAAGAATTTCTATGTTAGAAGCGGCCGGCTTACCCATATTAATGACTTCCTTATCAAACTCTTGACCTAATAATTGTGGCCAGGCAAATTTACTAGGAGTAGGTCCGGGCTGACATGACGGTAACAAGTAACAATCGGCTAATCCATGTCCATATGTATGCGAACAGCCGAATGTTACTATCCTTTTAAAGGGCACTTGAGACAAGTTAAAATGCTTTCAATATAATCATATTCTCATTGAATCTGCCGTTCGGTACTGCACCGACTGCTTTGATATCCTTGAAATACTTACGTGCTGCCGGCTTACTACCCATCACTTCTTTAAGTTGCTCGCCGGGCTTACGTAATGTTTTCATCTCACTGGTATTTGCATCAAACCCTAGCAATGTGTTACCTTTAACACTAAACACTTTGCTATACTCGTCGGCAATATAGTGATGCAATTTGCGCTTACCTGTATCGTAAACCCATGCTTCACTTGCTCCATGTAATTTGATTGGATGAACACTAATCAAATCAATTTTAGCCGCAACATCCTTAAACAACTTCAAGTATTTAAGTTTAGCAACAATCTTTTCTACAGGTACTGCTTTGCGCTTACGCGGAGCCTTGCTTGCTTTCTTAATGCTAATATAACTATTCAAGTCACCTAGTACACCGTCGATGAATTTTAGAATATTACGAATTTGAATCTTACCTAGAAACGCATAACCCTCTTTCAATGACTCGTCGCCGTCACTTAGCCTTTGAAATTCATCTTGCTTACGTTTCCAAATATCAACAATAATATGAATATGTTGAGGCATAACATTGTATCTTGCAACAATGTCAACTGTTTTGTCTGACGCTTTACCAGTAGTAACAAAATCGTCAATCATCCCTTCCATTTCGCCGGCTGCATCACGCGCCTTTTCTTTCAGAATTTCCTGAATGTTGGGACGATTAGAAACAGTTTCTTCTTTTACAATACTAGTGGCGCTAGTTTTTACCTCAGTTTCTGTCAATGACCTGATTAGTCGGGTAATATCATTTTGAAGTGTAAGTTCTTCATGCTCAGTCAATTCTAACCCGCGCAAAGTCATACGTGCAATCCAACACAATGTAATAATAAATTCGCTTTCATGGACCTTACGAACCAGTTTTGCTTCATCGGTTCGTTTATTGAAATCCAAGTATTGACACATCAACTCTTTTGCATCTTTTTTAGAATAGAACCGTGTGTACCAAGTAAAACTGCGAGCCAATGCTGAAAATCGTGACTCAGGATCAGGTTGAATTGGGAACATGGGTTCTTCACCCATATATTTTGTATCTGCGTCTCGGGGATTAAGTGACTTAACCCCAATCGTGTCAGCTAGATTCTTTTTCGTTTTAGTAACCATTTTAGCTCCAAAGTAACAGTAATATGTGTATTATATATCATAATCCATTTAATGTCAAGCCTTTACCGATAAATACTGTATGCCAAGATTATCCCTATACCGCCCCAATAAACAAAATGATTACAACTTTTTGGATAGAACTGTATCCGAAATGCTTACGGTTGGGGGGACAGACCTATATGTTCACAAGTATTTAGGCCCGAGTAATCAAGGACCTAGTCCGGATTATACACAACCTGAATACGCTACTGTCAGTCCTACTAATATACAGGATTTGTTATTTCTTGAAAATAGAGATAGGTCATATGATCCTAATATTTATAGAATTCGTGGCCATTACAATGTACAAAACTTAGACTTTGATTTAAGTCAATTTGGTTTGTTCTTACAGAATGATATATTGTTCATCACTATACATTACAACAACATGATTGATCTAATGGGTCGCAAGTTAATGGTAGGTGATGTTATTGAATTGCCACATTTACTTGATTATAATCCTTTAAAGGAAACTATACCCGTAGCATTAAAACGTTTCTATCAAATTACTGATGCTAACTTTGCTAGTGAGGGTTTTAGTCAAACGTGGTATCCGCACTTGTGGCGTATAAAATGTGAGAAATTAGTAGACAGCCAAGAGTTTAGTCAAATCTTACAAGAGCCAATTAATCAGGATAATTATTTAGGTTTATGGGATAAAGATAAAACATATCCACCTGGCTATATCATAAGTTTTGGCGACAAGAATTATGAATCTATTACTGATGTGCCAATTGGTGTATCACCGCCCAATCCAACATATTGGAAACTAAGTGATGAACAAAATCTAAAAGATATTCTTTCTACTTACAATACAAACATTGAAATCAACAATGCTCAATTAAATGAGGCACAACGATTACTACCTAAAGCAGGTTACGACCGTAGTAAATTATATATTGTACCCACATATGGTGAATATTCTAGTGATGGCGTTAAATCAGGAAAGAACAATCAACCTGCTCCCCCTGTAAATGTACTCACTAATTCTCAAGGTGCACCTAGTACTACTGTAACCGGTACTGTCCAGATGGTCAGTAATCCTAATTATAGAAGGGCTAGTCCTGTAATTAGATTATCTAAGGTAGCGACTAAAAGTATTTGGGATATGACTGTAGATGCATTTGGTATAAATCAAGTAGAACCATTACAAACATTCTCAACTACTATATTAAGACTAGTTGAACTTCCGCCTGATCTAACAGACACTGGCTCAGGCGCAGTTAGCGGTACCTTAGCATTGTCTGCTGAATCAATGGGTGTTATTACTGGACCATACGGTACTGCCGATAACACATATGCAACGGCTGATGCTAATCCAGAAGCACCGGGATTCACCGGAGATATAACACAACAAATGGACTGGAGAGCAGACTGTGATCCTGCATTCCAGTTTATAGCAAGAGCAAGCCCGAGAAGTTTTGGTTATACAACTGGATACTTAGATGGCACAGGTGAGGCACCTAACGGTGAACCAACTGGCGCTGGTATAAGTTTCCCTCAAAATCCACAAGTTGGTGATTACTTCTTACGCATTGATTACTTCCCGCAATTGTTATATCGTTGGGATGGCGCATTGTGGGTAAGAATATCTAAGAACGTCAGAACAGAAACAGGCATGACTCTCGCGGATAAATCTCAATTGTCAGGCTTTATAAATAATGACGCGGTTATATTTAATAACAATACAGATCAGATAATTCCACAGAAACAACCATTGGCATCTATATTACAGATAGCACCAGACAATTTACCACCAAGACTATAAACACATGGCACAATTTTTTTATGACAATCAAATACGCAGATTTTTAATACAGTTTGCAAAAATCTTTAGCAATTGGTATGTTACTAAAGGTAAAGATCCTAACGGACATGATATACTTGTGCGGGTGCCTATCATGTACGGTGATCAAAGTCGTCAAGCTGCAACTGTTATTGCAAATAATAGTGCAAGCAATTTACCTAGCGCACCAATAATAACATATTATATAACTGGGTTAGAATACGATCAAAAACGTACACAAGATCCTACATTTATTGATAAGATAAATGTTCGACAGCGTACATTCAATCAAGAAACACAGCAGTATGAAAATACTCAGGGACAGGCATTTACTGTTGAAAGATTAATGCCAGTTCCCTATACATTACGTGTTACTGTAGATTTTTGGACTACTAATTATAATCAAAAATTGGAATTGATTGAACAGTTAGGTACGTTGTTTAATCCTGCAATGGAAATACAAAGTACAGATAACTTTATTGACTGGACTTCATTAAGTGTAGTGTTTCAAGATGGATTAACTTTCACCAGTAGAAGTATCCCAGTTGGTACTCAAAATCCCATAGACATAATGACATGGAAGTTTTATATGCCTATATGGATTAGTACTGCAAGCAAGTTGAAGAAGATGGGTGTTATTGAGAAGATCATTGCAAGTATATTTAAAGGTACTGCACTCCAAGATATACAGAATGATGACTTATTATTAGGAACACGCCAAAAGATAACTCCTTACGGATATAAATTATTATTATTAGGCAATACGTTGCAATTGTTGCCTGCTAATGAAGCATTTAATCCTCCCAATGCAGCAGTAGCAATACCTTCTCCGCCCGATACATCATTGTATTGGTCTAGCTTATTGAATGTGTACGGAAAAGTTAAACCCGGCATCAGTCAAATATGGTTACAAAATCCATACATGGATACTGACATTGTAGGCACAATTGTCCCCGACCCAATTGATGATAGATTATTAATTTATAACATTGATACTGATACTCTACCACAAAATACATTAGATCCTGTTGAAAGTATTATTAACCCGTTAGTAACGGGACCTAATGCTGGGTTGCCAGGTCCTATTAATGGTCGCAGATATTTGATAGTAGAAGCAATTGGATCACCCGGGGATACAACTATTGCATGGGGTGATTTAGTAGCACGAGCAAACGATATTATTCAATTTGATTCCAGTACAATGCAATGGAGTGTTGCATTTGATGCTATTGCAGCCACTAGTGTAGAGTATGTTACAAACCTAACGACCAGTGTTCAATATCGTTATGACCCTGCACAAGCTGCATGGATGAAATCATATGAAGGATGGTATGACCAAGGAGATTATTCTATCGTCATCTAATTTGTGATAAATTATAGTATGAGTATATCGGCCGGAGTCTTTTTTCACAGTACAAAAACAGATAGATTTTTATATCTATTACGTACTGATTCCAAGAACCCTGGAAACTGGGGTATACCCGGTGGCAAAATAGAAGATAATGAAACTCTACTTGAAGGTATTGAACGTGAATGTATGGAAGAAATTGGATATTGGCCTGTTGATCCTAAGTTAATACCTATTCAAAAATTTGTTAATAATACGTTCACATATCATACATTCTTTTGTGAAGTAACAGATGAGTTTGTTCCAATATTAAATGAAGAACATTGTGGATATGCGTGGGTAGGTGATAGTCAATATCCTAAACCATTGCATCCTGGATTGTTTAGTACTGTCAATATTGATGTGGTGCAAGAAAAACTAAATGCATTAACGAAAAAAGAGACCTAGGTCTCTTTTTTTATTTTAGCAATGATGCCACTGTATTGAATCCCAGTGAGCCGACTATTACACCTGCTCCCATCATCATCCAGCGCCATTTTTCTAATACTGAAATCTTACTGGCTAATTCGCTATGCTCTTTAACGTCTTGTTCACGCATAGACTTTAACATTTGTCTAGTTTCTTCTGCGTTAGCATCAAGCGCATCGTGTATAGACTTCAAATCCACTTTAAGTTCACCGATCTTTTCTTCGATGTTTTTAACTTGGACTTGAAGTACAGCAATTTCAGTTTCAGGTTGCATTTTGACTGGCTTACTTGCTGCGGTTGCCATGATTATGCGCTTGCAATCGTTACGATTGGGTAAGGCTGTCCGTTAGCTGCATTTGCAGTTGCGGCTGAATTAAATGATGCTATGATAGGAGCAGCATTAATAAAGCCATTAGCACCAGTTGGTTGTCCTGGAAGAACAATATTACCTGTTGCTATTGGACCAGAATCACTAGTAAATAATCCACCTTGGTGATCGGTTAAAGTCTGAACTAATTGAGTAGCACTATTAGCATATGTAGCAATGACACTCATTGTGTTTGGTGTTAATGCTGCATTAGAAACATTAGCCATTAAACATTGTGATGTTAACCCGCTTGTACTACCTGTTACTAGATACTTCTGTTTACCTTTTTGACGAACAATATAACCTGCTTCATCATTTGCATAAACAAATGCTGCGTTGCTAAATGTGATTGGGCAGTTAGCAGTTAACACTACACGATTGTGAATAGCATTACCAGTAACGCTTGCATTAGATGTAATAGCTTGTGGTTCACCACCTTGTGTAGCAGAAACAGTAAATGCAGTTGCATTAGCTACAGTTTTAACAAAATATGTTGCACCTGAAGTTAAACCACCAAAACTTGCATCAAATGTAAGTGGCATATCTAATTCTAATGTTTGAGCATTACCTGATGTTCTAATAACATTACCTGTTGCTGTTGTATTAGCAACCGCTACAGTAATATTACCGTGAGTTGAACTAGCAAAACCAATATCTGTAAAGTTAGTAGAGCCGTTGATATTTGCAACAGCAACTTGAAGTGCTGCACCTGTAGCTAAATTAGCGAAATCAGTACCTACTCCAAA
>Ga0214919_10001684_pt1 | contig 35737 bp, 28 predicted proteins | sample LL1503_MetaG_FD_177994 | JGI IMG/M metagenome (GOLD analysis project Ga0214919, IMG submission 177994) | Freshwater microbial communities from Lake Lanier, Atlanta, Georgia, United States - LL-1503 | ecosystem: Environmental > Aquatic > Freshwater > Lake | place: USA: Georgia | collected...
TTTGTCCGCCGCCCCCTCCTCCTCCGCCCCCTCCTCCTCCGCCCCCTCCTCCTCCGCCCCCTCCTCCTCTGTCTCTGCCTCTTCCTGATGCTTCTCTTTCTTCTGCTATTCTTACTGCTTCTATGGCTGCTGCAACCTCATCTTCCCTTCGTTCTGCATCTGTTCTGCGTTTCATTGTAGATGGACCTACAGCAGAACTCACACTAGATGGTTCGCGTTGTAATGTAAAAGGTCCGTCCGAAATATTACTACTACGTACAGATATTGAAATTTCTCTACCCCTGATGTTTTCACTATAATTGCTAAGGCCTATTGTAAATGGTCCTGAAGTTTGTTTTCTTTTATGACTTCCGTCCTCAATTTCAAATGAAGCTATTGGAAGAGCCATCTGAATTGGTTCTGGAGGAGCTGGAGGAGCTGGAGGAGCTGAAGGAGCTGGAGGAGCTGGAGGAGCTGAAGGAGCCGGACGAGCTGGAAGACCGCGTCCTAATAATGTAACTAAACTTGGGTCTATATCATTAATAAGTCTTGGATTTGTATACTCTACTGTCATAGGTGTCAAACCACCATGGTCTTTTGGATGACCTTTTATTATAAACCCATAATTTTTATAGAAATCTACTTTTTGACGTACTGCACTTAATGTTATAAGATTAGACCCGCAAAGTCCTTGTACACGTTGTCTAGGCGTTTTCATTTTAGTCATTATATGTTTTAAAATTGCCAATATATATTTAACTACTCCACTGACATTTTCAGACCCACATACTACATCAATATAAAAAAATCCACCTTCGTAATCATATTTTATATTTGCAAATCCAGATATAACAATAACAACATTGGCTGCATCTTGATATGCAGTTGCATTATAAAATATTATATTTATATCAGCAGTACCGAATGAATGGTTAGAATATCCCGGATTTACTCCAACACCACCAACATCTACGCATAATTGTCCTCTCCGAATTAATTCAGTTATACCCATTTTACTTGCTACTGCATTACCATTGTCTATTGATAGTCTTACACGTTCATTTGATGATTGTTCATATTCTGTGAATGCACGATGTACATCTCTTAATCCTGGTTTATCAATATATTCTCTATTAAAATTTACAGCAACAGTATAATCTAAAGTTTTTGGAACTGGTAAAACTTTACTCAGTTTAACCGCATCTGGATTTTGTTGAATTCTACCGAGAGGACTTGCTGCATGTCTTGCTAAACTATCTCGACCTCTAGCTGGACTTCTAGATTGACTACTTCGACCTCTAGCTGGACTTCTAGATTGACTACTTTGACCTCTAGCTGAATTTCCTAAACTTCTACCCGGACTTCTAGATGAACTTTCTCGACTTCTAGCCGAACTACTAGCTGAACTTTTAGGTCTAAGGTGTTTTGCTGCATACTCGGCTGCCCTCTTTTGCTGAGCTTTTATTGAAGACATTAATATATAATATATAAATGTATTATTTTACAGTAATGATAATGAAAATTAAAATATTCACTGAGATAATAAAGGATAATCAAACATTTCAAAATCTTTTGCATAATATTTATTAATCAATTGAATTGATTTTGAATTTAATAAAGTAGCATATTTGGTGTTTGTAGTCGGATTTATATTACAATTTACTGTTGTATTTACATTTTCACTAAAATCGGTAAATCCGTGTTGATGCATTTGCTCAGTTAATGTTTCTGTTTTTAATATAATAATACCTTCTGGCATATTTCCATTTTCATCAACTAAATATAAATACTGTGGTAATTTATGATTATCAAAAGTAGATGGATTATTAAAAAATTCTATTAATTTTAAATATACAGTGTCTTGAGTAACAGTATTTGGATTTAATAATTTAATAAAAAATAATTCGGAAATAATTCTGTCATATGGATTACGTACAATCGTTATTATTTTATGACCATTTCGTTTAGATAATATATTAGATGTTACACTTTTTGAAATAGCATTATCAAATAATATATCTTTATATTTTTGAATTTCAGTCCATGTAATATGTTGTAATGAATGCAATAATGTTAACGATAAATTTGCTTTTTGAAAATTTCGAAATTCGACTAAAGATTGTTTTATCTCTTTCCATTTTTCAATATTTTTATTAAAATTTAAAACAGGACTAGATGTAGATATTATTTTATTTGGTACTGATATAGGGATTAATTTATCAGACGTATTAATATTATTTTTTTTGTTTAAATTGTTGTAAAGTTCAATTTGTTCCATGAAAACAGAAGACATGTTTGTATTATTGACTGATACCGAAGAATGTAAATTGACAGGTGCTGATTGAATACTTTGTTGATTTATAAATGTTTTTGTTTTTGCATTAATTATGTTTTGTATAAAATTAATATTAGTTTTTAAGTTATTTTGTATAATATTTGTACCACGTGTTTCATTGGATTTCACTATATTTTTCTCATAGGATTTCACCATGTTTTTTTCGTTAGGTTTTATGTTTTGGTTTATAATATTTTTTTCATTTTCAATCATTTGTATTAATTTTGTTTCCCATATTTTTTTTAATTGCATCACATTTTGTTGGGTTAAATCATGATTTTTAAAATAGTATTCATAATAAATACTATTTACATTTAATTTGATTTTGTATTTTTTACTCAAATATTGTCCTACACTAGTTCCACCAGTTTTTGGAATATGAATTAATAATATTTTTGGATTATTAAAATACGGCATATATTTTAATAAATTAATATATAATAGGTATAATAATTATATTGAATTAGTTATACTTAATGCGTACGGATTTCCCTTCAACTGTGATAAAACATCCGGATTTACTCTATCTGAATTCATACCAGAATACAGCTCATGTTTACCTTGGAGTTTTCCCATGGTATCTAATCCGGGGCTTTGATATGAAATTACAGGAACTGGTGCACGACTATTGACTAAATAAGAATTTTTATCACCTTCTCTTATATTTTGTTGATTATTCAATAATGCCATATTTCCGGGAACTAAACGCCCATCAATAGTAGACGATTTAATATCATTATTACGTTGTCTATATTCGGCGTCATATGTTCTCGCTTGGCGGGTATTTGCCCCTGCACTAGAATTGCCCGCATAATAAAAATCCGATTGGTTCATACGTTCATTTATAATGGGTTGATTGGGTGTTACGGAATATGCACCTTTGCTCAACTGATTAGTTCCCGAATTTAAATGAAATTTGGAATTTTCAGTTGTCTCGCGAATAGTGGGTCCCATTCGGTCAGCTGGATTAAAAATATACGACAATGGAACAGTTGTACCCGCATCACCATACGGGCGTAATGTACCAATGACATTTTGTTTGCGCGATGGACGTAATACATCTAACAATGGTGACACCACTGCTCCGATTGCACTGCCAACTGCACCGAAATAATCCGGTTGTATATTGGCAGCTCGATTATTCATGTACATATTTTGCGATTGAATACCATAATCACCAGTCCTAGCTCCACCTTGACCAACTGAATTTGCGACTGCCAATGGAACTGCGCCTAACTCAATATTTTTAGATGGCATGTATTCACCGTCAACATACATACTCGGATTACTTCCCTGTGCAATACCGCCATAGTTTGCACCATTTGCCATTGTTTCCGGACGATTAACATAACGTTCAACGGGAACTGGCCTCAATGGTTGAGCTTTTTCGGCACCAGTTGTTGTAAAGAGACGATTTTGTCCCATTTCAAATGCACGCTCAGGTCGATTATGCTCAACTTGGCCAATAGTACCCGTATTTGTTATACGACTAATCGCCGGACCTTCATACCCGAGCAATTGAACACCACTGGGTTTCAAATGCGTGTCGACACGTAATTCATCCACTGTTTTGGGTAACCATTGGTCTCTTGCCAGCATTCCGGAATTATATCCACCAAGCGCATCCGTAGTATATCCTAAACCTAATCCGGGTCCAACTGTTTCTTGTTTAAATGGAACTACATTTGCCATTTTCAAACTCGGATTAACTCGCGATTGATAAAAATCATTCTGATTTGGAGCTCCATATGCCCAATTGTAATTTTCATTTGGACTAAATAATGGCGATTGTTCACGTTTATCGATTTGTTGAGAACCTGTGCCTAAATATGTATCAAGTAATCCTTCATTTTGATTAGGTTCAAATACGCGATTGCGAATTTTACTTTTGAAAAAAGGTACCATATTATTGTGGCGAAAATAATCACTATCAACAGTTTCACCTGCAAGAGATGTGTGATTTTGACTGGGTTTCATTCCGGTTTTAATTGTCCAATTTTCATCATTCATAAGTGCTTTTGGGTCAGCCGGATTAAAATACTTATCTTCCCATGCTCTTCCATTGTATTTATTAAGATTATCTAATTTGGCAGTAATATCTAAATCTGCTGATACTACTGGAAATTCTGCTGGATAATTTTTATTGGGAATGTTTGTATTTGGCAATACATTAACCGTATTAAATCCTTCGACCATTTCATCATCTGTCGTTTTTTGTTGTTTTGATATTACATATAATCCTCCCAAGGCTAATAACGGTATAGCAATTTCCATTTGTAATATCAAAATATTATTTTTAAGGGAACCTACGGTCATTTCATAGTCTTATGAACCCTCCCTTATGCTACGTAAATATAGTTATTTTTACAATTTATGATTTTTAATTATGTTTATCTAATTATCAATATTTATTATTTGAATAATTATGCGTTATAACTAGCATAATTATTCGGACATTCTTGTGTAAAGTTAGGATAATTTTTCGATTTTTATATTATACCAAACATTCTCGCTCCTTTGCCAAGTAAACCAACCCACGCTAAAAGATATAATCCAACCATTAATTGTTGAGCTAATCCGGGTTCATCTAAATGCATTTTTACTAAATGCGTATGTGGATCAAATACAAATAAATCTATATGTTTTTCGACATCCATTTTACCGCCGGGTTCATTATAAATAGACGCATATGGAGGTGACATATTAAAATTTGGATTAATTGATTGTGGAAGCACAAAATTAGGATTTCCTTCTTTATAAACTAATTGCTGTGTGTTTGGGTTTTTATAAACCTCCAATAAGTTACGCATTGTTTTTGCGGTCGCTGGTCTGTCTTCAGCGTTTATATAACCAGGTGTTTTACTATACCTCCCCGCAACTCTTTCATCAAGTGCAACAAATGGTCCTGCAAAAAATCCTTCGGTTTTTTTGTCTCGCCAGTTATTCTTCGCCTCTTGACGCCTTCTATATTCTGCCTGCAGTTTAGTTTCTGAATTAGCGTTATTGTTTGAACTAGACCGACCTCTATTTTTACCTGTTGCCATAGAACGTCCCGCTCGACTACCACCTCCACCTCGACCACCTCGACCACCCTTTATAGTTTTATGTTTTGGTGAGCTAAGATATTTCATTTTATCGTGTATTGTTTTAATTAAATTTTTTGTATCAGTATTACTTAATTTGCTGAACTCATTTATTTTTTCTATTAATGTTTGTTGTTTATCCGCAGTTAATGGAAACCCTTCTAATAAACCACCTAAATTATAGTTATTATATAAACTATCAATTGTATGCGAATTTTCGGGAGAATTAATTGAACCTTCAATTGTTGGCATTATATATTTATATAACATTTTATTAGCACAATTATTCGGGTAATCTTACATAGGTGCAAATCCCCCCGCACACATTGACCTTCCCGTCAAATAATATTCAACTTTTGTCGGGTCCACATTTTCACATCCCGTCATTATCGACGCGCGAGGTACATAATTATCCTTTTCTAAAATTCGCGTTTGAATATTATCATGAAACGGTTTTTCTAAATTTGCTTGAGGATTTATCCAAGGCAATTCCCATCTAGGATGTTCTAAATCACGATATGTCCAAGCTGGATGACTTGCGCGACTTTCCTCAACAAATGGTTGTGCCATTGGATAATTTGGCATTGTACTAGTCGCAGCATGTTTTGTATATTCATTCGATAATGGGTCGCGCTGTAATGTCCGAGTTAGACCAATTAAATCGCTTTCCAAATTCACAGTATTTGTCCGCAAATTCGCTCCCCATCTTTGTAATCGCATTTGCGGGTCTTCTGGCAAAGGCAAATTTATACCGGGTCCAGGTGTATCAAGTTGATATCTACCAGTAAATGTCCATTCATGTAATTGTTGTTGTATTCTTGCCGGGTCATCATAAAAACGGGTAAACGACATATTAAAATATAATTATGTGATTTAAATTCTATATTATCAATCTATATTTTTATAATAAAATAATAAGTATTAAAAAGACATAAATACTAATATTAAAAACAAAATATAATTAGTAATGTCGGATATTGCTAAACCATTAGATGAACCTGCTACTCCTTGGAATATCACATATACATTGTCGAATAGCAGTGAAAATACATCTCCAACATTATGTCTTAATATGATTGTTAAAAATGAGAGCAAAATTATTCGCAGATTGTTAAAATCCACTTTAAAATGGATTGACAGCTATTGCATTTGCGATACTGGTAGTACTGACAATACGGTTGAAATTATTGAAACATTTTACAAGGAGAATAATATTCCGGGTAAAATTGTATATGAACCTTTCCAAGATTTTGGTCATAATAGGTCATTTGCTCTGCGAGCATGTACAGACATTCCAAAATCCGACTATATTTTGCTCTTGGACGCTGATATGATATTTTGGGTAAATCCCGAATTGACTGCCGAACAATTCAAGTCACAATTTACTAAAAGTGATGCGCATTATATTTTTCAAGGGTCCGAGCAAATGTATTATAAAAATACGCGAATTGTGCGAAATCGGATGGGGATGTCATATTGGGGGGTGACACACGAATATGTTCAAGTTCCACCGAATACGGTCTATCATCAAATTGATAAAAATTCTGCATTTATTAATGATATTGGAGATGGTGGTAGCAAAAACGACAAGTTTTTACGTGATGTTCGACTATTGAAGAAGGGTTTGGAGACTTTGCCAAACAATGACCGATACACATTTTATTTGGCCAATAGTTTGAAAGATTCGGGGCAATTAGATGAAGCCATTGAAACGTATAAAAAACGTATTGAAATTGGCGGATGGGTCGAAGAGGTTTGGTTTAGTTATTATAATATTGCACAATGCTATAAACATAAGGGTGATATGGCAAATGCAATTCAAGCTTGGCTAGATGCATATCAAGCATATCCTAATCGTATTGAAAATTTATATGAGATTGTAAATTATTATAGATTGGCAAATAAACCGCGATTAGCATATCCGTTTTACGTCTTGGCCAAGAACGAATTAAACAAGGGTCATCGATTAGAATATTTGTTTATGCAAAAGGATGTGTATGATTATAAACTCGAGTATGAAATGTCTATTTTGGGATATTATTGCAATACAGATAACTATGACTTGTGCAATATATCATTGAATGTTTTATCATATCCTTACTTGGATGATGCAATTGCCAAAAATATATTATCCAATTACAAATTTTATGTGAAGTCGGCACTAGAATGGCCCGAAACGGTTATTGCTACCAAAGTGGCTGCTCGAAATCGGGCACTGATTGCGGTTCTGAAAACGATTGGCCAAGAGAAAATGAAGGATGAACCGGATTTTGTCAGTAGTACTCCATCAATCGTAAAACTATCCGCTGATAGTGACCCTTTGACCAAATATGCAGTTAATGTACGATTTGTCAATTATTCAATCGGAGAGCAGGGTGAATACTGTCAAAAGGATAAGATTGAGACCAAGAATGTATTGGCCATTGTTTGCTTAGGTGAAGATGGTGTTTGGACCGTTACGAATGAAGTATTTATGCAGCATGATGTATCGTTAGATGACCTATATGTTGGAATTGAAGATGTGCGATTATATTTGTCAAATAATACTGATAATCTAAATTCGACATTGATTTACAATGGTAATCGTGGGCTAACTGGTGGTAAAATGGAGATTGAACTGGGGTCAGTCGATATAACTAGTGGAGCTACTGTTCCTCCTCAATTTCCACATATTCCAAATCAAGGACGTTTAGAGAAAAATTGGACGATTATTCCAAACGGAACTTCTGATGTGACCAAGATGATTTATGGATGGTCGCCGCTTTTGATTGGTGATATAGTGGCCAATGATTTTGTCAAAACCCATGAATATAAAACCCCATATTTCTTCAAATATTTGCGCGGTTCGACGAATGGACAACTTATAGATGATGAGATTTGGACAATTTGCCATTTGGTCAGTTATGAAGACCGTCGATATTATTACCATTTAATGGTTGTCTTGGACAGTACTACATTTGAATTGAAGAGATACAGTCCATTTTTCACGTTTGAGAAGGAGAAGGTGGAATATACTTTGGGATTTGTGTATAATAAAGCTCGGGATGACAAATCCCAAGATGAATTTTTGATTGGGTATAGCACTATGGACCGAAAGACCGATTATGTTGTAGTACCCAAGTCGAGGTTTGATGGGATGCTAATTAACCTTTAATATTTTACGACCACTTACTGCACAATAGTACAATTATGTTAATGTATCGCTATAATTTATTTATAATATATATATATGTCAACTTCTCAGTATCCGATTAGTGTATCGTTGCAGAGCGGAGGAGTTATTTTTACAGGATTTTTAACTGTAGATAATGCTACAAATTTAGTGGTCGGAGTATATGAAACTATTGAAGGAAATACTAATTTCTCAAATAATATATTAATTCCGACTGGAACTGGAGCTCCATATGGAACTAGTCCTGATGGTTTTTCAGAGTATATTATTGATGAATTTTTAGGACCATCTCATTACTGTACTTATGATAATGCGTATATAAATGGATGGATTAATTTTGACAACAACGGGATAATAATTAGGTCCATGTCATATTATCCGACTGATTCGAGTTTTAATTTATATGGTGATTTAGGTACAAATAATAACTTAGGTACTCTTATTTATAATAATGGTACTAGTGAGTATAGTAGTGTCCCTGTAGTTACTACAATTCAGCCAATACCAATATCAGATATTTGTTTTCCAGCAAAAACTCCTATTACTACTGACCAAGGAAATATTCCGATTGAAAAAATAGACCCTAAAATTCATACAATCAACGATAAACCAATTTTAGCAATTACACAAACTATTAGCCAAGATAATTATTTAGTTTGTTTTGAAAAGAATGCATTAGGTTTGAATTGTCCAAATGAAAAAACAATTATGAGCAGAGACCATAAAATATATTATAATGGAAAAATGATTGAAGCATGTAAATTTATAGGATATGTTGAAAATGTGAGCAAAATAGAATATACTGGTGATATTTTATATAATGTTTTGATGGAAGATTATGACAAAATGCAAGTGAACAATTTAGTATGCGAAACATTACATCCCGAAAATACGATTGCTAAGTTGTATAGAAGTAATTTAACGGAAGAATGTAAAAACAAATATATTTGTATGATGAATGAACATATATTGAAAACAAAATATGTGCCCAAAAATATCATTTCTATTAACCGATTTAAAATAGTATTGGCATAAAATTACACTGTGGATAATCCTTACAAAATTGATATATTTATGAAATATTAAAAGTATTAATACTTCATAAAATACTAAATTACCGTCGTTATAAAATGATGCCATTAATGCCCACAATTTCCAGCAAAAATGACCGCCCACCGTCAATTGTAAATAAGGGTGACAATGTAACTATTACTAGACGACCAAATCCATATACAATGTTTAATCAAAAAACTGTAAAATTCAGTGGAACCGTATATGAAATCGACTATTTGCCAATTAATCGCTCTCGACCTGATGGAGACTATGTTGACTATATTTCAATCAAATTCCCTGCCTATATTTATAAAGAAATCTTGGCAAAAGGTTGGACCATTTATGCTCGGTTACATCCTGACTTACCAATTAAAAAATACTATATTTCGGACTACGATTACAAAGGTAAATCCGTTGAAATATTACCGGATGGATGTTATATTGGACCGACTACTGTTTTGCCAATTGAAAATATTGAGGCAATTATGATTTGGCATGTATTGTACGAAGTGGTAAGGGAACCTACGGATTTCACTTCGCATACCCTTATGATCCCTCCCTTTTAACGGAACCTACGCACTGCACTACGCACTGCACTACGATCCATCTTTTACACATTTTCTCATGTAAAACGCGCATTTATATGAGAAATAATTAACTTTAGCGATATTTAATCGACATAAGACCATAAACAATACATCCAAATACTATTGAATGAATAAATAATCCAAGTGGTGTAGGACAACCTGAATGGTCAGCAAGTTTTCCTAAAATTCCACTCAAAAAACTATTAGTTATCTTGTAAGTAAAAGGCAATGACACTATTAAAAACACAATTATTGATTGTATGGTTGCGTTGATCTTAGAAAAAGACATTATAATTTGTGTATATAATTTGTTTATATAATAAAATTTTTACAAATTATTTTTACACCTTTTCTCATTACTACGCACTAATGAGAAAACGTGTAAGATAATTTATCTTTCACATATAGTCATCCCTTTTACAAACCCAACTGTTCACCCGGGTCTAATACCATCGACACTGCCGCCTCCCGGCATCGACCATAAGTCCGTCGGTGCCATTGTGTAATTCCGTGCTCTAATATACCATCCAAATGCCGTTTTGTACCATATCCCATATTTTTATCGAGACCATATTTGGTAATCAATTCAGGATGCTCTAAACACATATTTTCAATATATTCATCATGAGCTACTTTAGCTAAAATCGACGCCGCCGCAATTGCCGTATATGTATTATCACCGCCTTCCACTGTATCGTGTGGAACCACATGTAAATCTTCAGTATCATTATCATATATGGTAAGCGGTTTAAAGTCATTGCCATCAATTAATAACATCGTATTAGTATGGTCGCTGCCAAGTGTAGACATAACATCGCGACACACACTATGCATTGCGCGTAAAACGGCTTGTCGAATATTAATTTCATCAATTACATCTGCATCCAAATATTGGATTGACCAAGCCAATGCATTGGTTTTGATATATTCAGCGATTTCCTGCCTCTTTTTTTTCGACGAGAATTTTTTGGAGTCTTTCATCAAATCATGGCGAAATTCACTGCCTTTAGGTAAAACTGCAGCTCCAACGTATAATCGACCAAATAGGGGTCCGCGACCAGCCTCATCTACTCCGATTTCATAACAGTCCAAATTATTGTGATTATAACGGGTTTGAAGTAGTGGTGCGGTAGGCATACTTGATAATGAGGCAGTAGAGGATGCGGATCGTTTCATAGTATATGTTTTATTATTATTTTTACTGTTATTATTAGTATTATTTTAGGGTCAAAATCAATTCAATTTTAGTAGGGTTGTTTCACTGACCCTTACTAACCCCTATTTTACACCATTTATTAGTTTCAATACGAAAAAGTGTAAACTATACCATTATGACAATCTCTTTATAAATTTGTATACACAATCATTTGTCAGTTGATTATTACAAGAGGAGGGTTCATACGACATCGCACTACATAGTAAGTTGTCCTGCGGTTCCCTTATTTTTTTCGACATATAGAATATATTGTAATTTATTTTAATAATGGCTAAAATGAAATTAACACCATTTTATTTGTTTATATTATTATTGATAGTTTTAGTCATATCTATTATTTTTGGGTATAATAATGTGTTCGAAGGTGCAACAACGATGGCAGGCTCAACTCAGCAATCATCCGTGCAACAACAACCATTTCCTCAATACAGTTCGTCTCAGTTATACGTATTATTGCAAGGTAGTAGTACTACATATCCTTACACGATTTTATATGACAATGTTAATGGAAATTTAATCATATATACGATGAATGTTGTAACATCAACGCCATCAATGCCGCCCACTATTAGTTTTGACGTTATTTTACGAACTGGAAATACTACTTCATATAATACATCGACTAGCTCTACCGCAATTCAAACATTACAATCAGCTACGTATAGTCCGATTACATTAACCAGTACAAATCAAAATTGGTCATATGGAAATGGACCGATTGGTATTCTATATGCAACATGGAATTCATCCACTTTCATTTATTTAATTGATAATAACGCACAAAAGATAATCACTATGTTTACATCAACATATGATGGAACGAATTCAAATATATTTAATGATACTTCAATTAATGGGACGCCATTGACAACAACTGTAACAAACCAAGCTACATCAGCGCAAAATAGTGGACCTACTACAATTAATAATATATCTGCATACCAAATTACACCAAATATATATTTTAGTTCAAAAAATGGATTGGTTATCAAAACAAATAGTGGAGTTCATATATCATCAAACCTATTATCACTTGGAAGTATAGTGGAATATGATGCAATTAACAGCGCGAATGCAATTTCTACTACATTTATGATAAATAATACAATAAATACGATTGTGAATGCAGTTGCGTATAGCACTGATGCGATTGAACCATATTCAATATTTACTACTGCTCGTATATCAAATACTGGAGGTGGAAATATGGGAGGTGTATATATGGGAGGTGGGAATATGGTAGGTGGAAATGGTGGAGGTGTATATATGGGAGGTGGGAATATGGTAGGTGGAAATGGTGGAGGTGTATATATGGGAGGTGGGAATAGTCCTGCAAATAGTTCTAGTGGAAACAGTGGATGGAATAATAATCCAAATAATCCAGGAAGTAATGTTATTTACAAAACCGAAATTGTTCCACCTGTTTGTCCTGCATATCCATTATTATCTGGACAATGTAATTTATCTGTAGATGGTTCAGGAAATGTGGTTGACTGCAATGGTAATATTATTATTCCTGTAAATTCATCTACACCCGGTCCCTCTACACCCGGTCCTACTCCTACATTAACTTCTAGTCCTACCCCTACTACTACTTCAACGCCAGGTCCTACATCTTCTGGATGGTCAAATTTTGGTGGAAATGTAAGTAATGCGATAACTGGGACTGCAAGTACAGTTGGCGGCGTTGCCAATACTGCAATTGGTACTGCCGGAAGATTAGCATCAAATGCCGGACAAGATCTAACAAATTTGGCCACAGGATTAGGGTCTAGTGCATCAAATATTGTAACCGGAGTTAGCAGTGATGTAACTGGACTAATCGGTGGATTAGGTCAAGATGTTACTGGATTAGTTGGCGGATTAGGTCAAGATGCTACTTCTTTGGGAAATAATGCGATAAATTCGACCACAGGTTTAATCAGTGGTGCTGGAAATGAAATGGCTTATTTGGCGAATAATGCAGCATATAATGGTCAAAATTATGGTTATCCGTATGCTTATGGTTATCCGTATGCTTATGGTCAAGGTCCAGTATATGGCCAAGGTCCAGTATATGGCCAAGGTCCAGTATATGGTCAAGGTCCAGTATATGGTCAAGGTCAGCCGGGATGTGGTTGCAATGCTCAATATCCTGCTTCATCGAATTTTATGCCGATAACAAATGATTTTTCGCAGTTTTCTAAATAAACTTAAAATAATACGTTTAACTTAGCATAATACGTTTAACTTAGCATAATACGTTCAAATAAAGGTATAAAAAAAAATGATTAGAATAGAATAATAAACAAGATAAAATAATAATAATAATATTAAATAATGTGTAATAATTCTAATCATTTGTATAATGAAATCTTGGACAGGTCGTCTATTATTTCAGAAATAACAACCATTTTGCGTTCATTCGACTCTCAATGTACAAATATAGCATACAAAAAAGGTATTTATATTTATGGGTCTCCAGGTTCGGGTAAAACCCATTTTGTCGTCGAATTATTAAAAGAATTAGGATATGACGTCATTAAATATGATGCTGGAGACGTCCGCAATAAAGCCTTGATTGACACAATTACCAGCAATAATGTATCTAATCGCAATGTCTTGGACATGATGAAAGGTAAAACCAAGAAAATCGCTATAGTCATGGATGAAATCGACGGAATGAATAATGGCGATAAAGGTGGAATAACCGCCCTCATTAAACTCATTCGTCAGAAAAAGACCAAGAAACAGAAATTGGAGAATTTGACGATGAACCCCATTATTTGTATTGGGAATTATTATGTCGACAAAAAAATCAAAGAATTAATCAAAGTCTGCCATTCATTCGAATTGAAAACGCCAACCCGACCACAAATGTCCCGATTATTGGATACGATTGTAGGACCGACGAATATTAGTGTATTGGATAAACATCGGCCACAAATCTTGGACCATATCCAAGGTGATATGCGTAAAATGATGTTTATCTGCGATTTGTACAAAACAAAACCCCATTTATTGAATGAAAACACTTTGCAAAATATATTTCAAATCAAATCTTTTAACGAAGACTCCAAGAAGATTACTGCGTCCTTGATTAATCGACCTGCATCATTCCAAGACCATAATATTATTATGAATGATAATGACCGTACCATCGTTGCACTGCTGTGGCACGAGAATGTGGCCGACGTCTTGGACCAAATGCCGAATTCGAAGAGTATGCCGTTTTATTCGACTATCTTGGACAATATGTGTTTTGCGGATTATATTGACCGAATAACATTCCAAAACCAAATTTGGTTATTTAATGAGATGAGTTCATTGATGAAGACGTTTTACAATAACCGATTATATCACGATGCATTTCCCGAAAATCGGGGCAAATTTAAGCCTACAGAAGTGCGGTTTACCAAGGTATTAACCAAATATTCCACGGAATACAATAATTCGCTGTTTATTTACAATATGTGCCAAGAATTGAATATGGATAAGAAAGATGTAGTAGCGTTTTTCCAAGAAATGCGACTTTTATTTGGTGGGGGCGATTTTATGCAAAATCCGGAAAATGCCAATCAAATCGAGAATATGTTTGAGAATTATAACGTCAGCAAATTGGATATTAAGCGAATGTACCGATATTTAGACAAAAATTCTAAGAAAGATGCGGGGGTAATATTGGAAGATGATGATGATAATGGGTCGGACGATTAGGGAACCTACGGGCTGACTTCGTAAACCCTTAAAATCCCTCCCTAACTACAAAGAATATTTACCAAGACGAATAATATTTACCAAGACTGATTGTATTAGAAGAGTTACAAATAAATGTCCAATTTGTAATCATACTCATTTAACTAATAAAAAATTGAAAGTCGATTGTCAAATCATAGATATGGTCGAATTATCGAAAGAATACGATTTGCAAATATATCTTACAACAAAACTAAAATATAATAAATACTTTGTCTGTATTTACCATAATACACACAAATAATCAAATAAATGCATCAAACCTCAATTATGCGGTTTTTTAGAGATCCAAAATCTATAAATAATAAAAATAGTCCAATCTTGGACAATACCTCTACAAATTCCCAAATAGATCCCAGTAAAAATATTGTACCTAAACAATTGGTCCAAGCACCTACACATACTTTATTCTTCGATGGTTGTAGCAAGGGAAATCCGGGTATTGCGGGGGCTGGAGCGGTATTATACTGTGGAGAAATTTGTGAAAATAATGAAATTAAAATACTTACAAAATATCTTGGACATCAAACCAATAATTACGCCGAATATTCGGCACTTATTTTGGGTCTAACTATGGCATTGGAAGAAGGGGTTAGCCGTCTAATAGTGAAAGGAGATAGTATGTTGGCAATTAAACAAATGCGGGGTGAATATCGCGTTAAACATCCCAATATTGTGCCGCTGTATAAAGAGGCGTGCAGGTTGTCTAAGAATTTCGCACATTGTCGATTTGAACACGTTTTGAGAGAGCATAATCAGAGGGCGGATGAGCTGGCAAATCAGTGCTGCAATACATTACCATGAACTGTATATTGATATATTAGTATAATATACTAGTATATTGTATAAATGGTGAAAAGTCGGAAGGATAAAAATCGGAGAAAATCTAGCAAATTTAGAGGAAAGTCTCGAAAAAATATAAAAGTTGGACGTAAAAGTTTTAGACGTAAAATGACGGGTGGGGCGGGAGGATGGGATAAAACAAAAGGACTTGTGAACAATCTAACCGGAGTTTCCACCAGACAGCTTTGGCATAATATGAGGGGCTCAAAATACCAATCAGCTAGACTAAAACCATATATTGACGGTATCGACAAGATTTTCTCTGATAGCGAAAATATAGACTATTTAGGAGGATACCACATTTTACAAAATCAAATTAATGAGTTATTTCATGGTTCTAATTCAATTTTAACCGAATTACAACCGTATATAAATACTAAATTCGCTGAAAGAAAGACAAAGGATAATGAAAGAGAGATAGAGACAGCGAGAGAGAGAAAGAAACACCTTATACAGCTGGAGATAAACAATGCAAAAATAGACATCGACAACATCTTCAAAGACACAAATAAATCGGCTGAAGAATTACAATGTGAATTAATGAGATTAATTTTAAAGATCGATTCGATCGAGTCGTTACTATACGGGTCGTATACTTTTAAAGCAATAGAGCCGTATATTAAAGCAAAATTTGATGACTTGATTGAAAAAAACAGTGGAAAATTATAGGAGAGCTGATATCACCAACGGAAGATGATGCAAAGCTGATATCACCGACGAAAGATGATGCAAAGCTGATATCACCAACGGAAGATGATGCAAAAATGTAATATTTTATGACTAAGCGTAGAAAGTCATAAAATATCAAGCAATACCAAGCATTTCTTTGGTATTATACACCGATGAACATTTAAAATGGGACAAACCGCCACATGCGGTTTGCCTTTTAATTGATTTATCGGGCTAAGGTCGCTGCGCGACCTCTCACTGGATAGCCCCGAAGGGGCTATTAGTAACGTTGCCTTTAACCTTCATAATACCGAATAAAATCCTACGGATTTTATCGGTATTACTTGATATTTTGGGTCTAACTATGGCATTGGAAGAAGGGGTTAGCCGTCTAATAGTCAAAGGAGATAGTATGTTGGCAATTAAACAAATGCGGGGTGAATATCGCGTTAAACATCCCAATATTGTGCCGTTGTATAAAGATGCGTGCATGTTGTCCAAGAAGTTTGCACATTGTCGATTTGAACACGTTTTGAGAGAGCATAATCAGAGGGCGGATGAGCTGGCAAATCAGTGCTGTAATACATTACCATGAACTGTATATTGATATATTAGTATAATATACTAGTATATTGTATAAATGGTGAAAAGTCGAAAGGATAAAAAGTCGGGAAAATCTAGCAAGTTTAGAGGAAAGTCTCAAAAAAATATAAAAGTTGGACGTAAAAGTTTTAGCCGTAAAATGACGGGTGGGGCGGGAGGATGGGATAAAACAAAAGGAATTGTGCACAATCTAACCGGAGTTTCCACCAGACACCTTTGGCATAATATGAGGGGCTCAAAATACCAATCAGCTAGACTAAAACCATATATTGACGGTATCGACACAGCTAGACTAAAATCATATATTGACGGTATCGACGAGATTTTCGATATAGGCACATATAAAACAAAAGTCGATATACAAAATGAAATTGATAAATTTTTTAGTGGTTCTAAATCAATTTTAACCGAATTACAACCGTATATAGATACTAAATTCACTGAAAAAAATAAAAACGATTATGAAATGAATAAAGAGAGACAAGAGATACAAGATAGAAATGAGAGAGAGACGAAAGAGCTAAAGAAAAAGTATGAAGACCTTGAAAAAGAAGAGATGGACAAGGCAAAAATAGTCATCGACAACATATTCAACGACACAAATAAATCGGTTGAAGAAATAATAATTGAATTGAATGATTTTAGCATAAGGATCAATTCGTTGACTCATGTGGACGGGTCGTTTATTTTGGAACAAATAAACCCGTATATTTTAACAAAACTTAATGACTGGAGTGAAAAAAAGATAAAAGATATGATATCACCGTATAATAGATGATGCAAAAATTTAATATTTTATGACTAAGCGTAGAAAGTCATAAAATATCAAGCAATACCAAGCATTTCTTTGGTATTATAAAAGCTAACGTTTTCGACGCGTACTCTTTTTACTGCGCATTTTTCGACGAGAACCACCTCCGGATTGCGATGAATGATGATGGTTTTGAATACCCTTATAAAAATGGTTTATATCTTTTTCTGCATCATCTAATATACAATTTGCGTTATACATATATTTTTGACGTGACTCAGGATTTTTAAAATTTTGTCTCGCATTATGGTTTTCATGCAATCCTTTGGCTATTTTTGTTTTTATAGTTTTTTCAAAAAAAGATTTATCTTTCTCTGTTCCTCCGTTCTTTAGATATTCTTCAATTCCTTTATATTCATCACTTTTTTGCAAATCTTCAACCCGAGTAATTATATCATTCATATTATAAGTTTTCGGATTGAATTCTTTCAATGAACGCGATGTAGATGGCGATTTAGACGGTGAATTACCCATTATATATTCACTCGAGAAAATAATATCGGTTCATTTATCAAACGGACTTGTATAAGTACCAAACGCTTTATCCCATAATGAAAAACGTTTACTATAATTACAATTATTCAAATGATGATGTAAATAATGGTCTTCCGAATATAATTGTATATCTAAAAAAATAGGTAGCCATCTAAATTGGATAAAAGACGAATTTGGGTATAATTGTTTCCCACTATGTCCACTAATTTCAATAAAACTTTTATATACTAATATTACGTTGAAATTAAATAAGTTCATTTTCGGAATAATAAGCAAAGTTATTAATGTTGGAATTGAATTCGAAATAATCAAATCGACTGGATTTTGATAAAACGTAATAATCGGCGAAATCGAATGGAATTTATGATGGTCTTTGTGTATATTTATGTATAACCATTTATTACTATGTAGCAATCGGTGGCTTAAATAATGAAATAAATCAAATACGATTTCAAACGCAAATGACATTGGTATGAAATAGGTAAAATCGATTGAATTATCCATCACAATATTATTTTTGATAAATACATAAGTCAATGCTTCGACAACAGTTGAAGTAAATACTCTCAGATGGTATTCATTCGTAAAATGTTCTTGGGATAAATTTGTATTAGTTGCAATTAAATTTTTATTTCGAGTATTATAAATTAATGATAATATTAATAAATAATTCCTAAAAACCATAAAAGAGAATACTATAAATAAATTTATACATGTAAAAAATTCAGTTTCATATAAACTGGTTAATTTATACTGGCATGTAGATAAAATCAACATAAATCCGTTAATTACTATAAATGTTTTGATTGAATTTTTAGATATCATATATCATATATCATATATAATGTGTGAATTATTACAATTAAATGATAATAATAAATTAATCGTATGTTTTGGCGGAATGTCTCAAAAAATGGGTGGAATTCCACCATTCGAATTTGTGAAATATTTATCTTCAATTTATAAAAATGAATACGATTTAATATTTTATGTAGATGTTAAACAATGTTGTTATCATAATGGTTTCCTAAATATAACGAATAATATAGATGAAACTGTCGATTATTTGAATGAAAAAATAACAAATGGTAAATATAATAAAGTTATTTTTATGGGAGTTTCTGCCGGAGGTTATGCTGCAATATTATTCGGTTCATTGTGTAATGTGACAAATATAATTGCGTTTATCCCTCCGACTAAATTAAAGAACCCGATTAATCCTCAATTTCAAGATTTAAAAAGTGTAATAAATAAGCATTCAAATTATTTATTATATGCGGATTTAAGCATTAAAGATATTAACGATTGTCACCATATATCACACTGCCAGAATATAGATTGTTTCTCAAATGTAACTATTGTACCCAAATCACGTATTAATATGAAACAATTACGAGATTTGGGAGAAATTAAAAAAATAATAGATAGCGTATAATTTATCCCAATAATATAAGAAGTGTCCAAGATTTATCAATTCATAATCTATTAAAAACTATGCCCAAACAAGACAAATGTTTTTCATCTTGTCGGCAACAACCAAAATCCAAATGTACTAATACAGCCCGATGTAGTTATACGGACGGCGAAAAATACAAATACTGCCGACTTTCCCGAAAATATATAATGTCCAAGACCAAAGACGGACATTGTATTACACAAAAACGCGGACATAAACGGTCTTTATCTGAAAAAACGCAATCCGCCGAAAAAACTCAGTTAGCTAAAGCTACTATCCAGTTAGCTAAAGCTACTATCCAAGATTTCATTTTAAAAAGTTTGAAAAAACCGGCATATAAATTGGACAAAGCTGTTTCACCAATAAAACCAGATAATAAAGATTTAGCCAAACAAAAAATCGGCCGATTTATATTGAATGCACTAGATAGGCAAAAACAAGAAAAAATTATCAAAGCCGAACTCGATGCCCGGCAAAAAACCATAGAAAAGGTTCGCCGTTCAATGTTTCGCCATAAAATCGGCAAGTTTATGCGTAATACTACGCAGAAACGCCGCACAGAATTCTTAAAAGCCATTTGCTCGGACTCCAGTGTATGTATCGCATTCGGCCGAGAAGACAAAAAAATCCAAGCATTTTTTGGTGGATTTGACACATTTGACCACGTGGTCGGACCGATTAAACGAATAGGAACACCTTCGCAAAACGGATTTATTCACGAAATACAATATTCAAAGGGCGGATATAATGCATTTGCAATATTAAAGTCCAGCGCAAACGCTAGTGGTGATAATTTGTTTTACGAATATATGGTCGGCCGATATTTGAACCATTTATGTAAATTAGTTCCGTGTTTTGTCGAGACATATGGTCTTTTTACGTATGATAGCGAAATTGATTGGCGATATGCCAAAAATCACGCTGAACTTCCGGTATACACATTTAAAAATTCATTGACGATTACATCGCTATATAATAAAAATATAATTAGTAAATCGTGTAAGGAGGCGCTTTTAATGTCGGTTTTGATACAACATATCAAAGGCGCCGAAACATTGGGACATAAAATTACGGCATTGGAGACTACATTGCGAAATCCGTTAATTAGCCACAATGAAGCGACTGATGCAAATATATTTGCCAAAGTTCATTTACCCGCCATTTTATTTCAAGTCTATAATCCATTAGCCCGATTTGCGAATACATTTACGCATTATGATTTGCATCAAGATAATGTTTTGCTATATGTTCCAAATGCCGACAAATACATTCATTATCATTATCATATTCCAGGTGGAACTGTAACTGAATTCAAATCGCATTATTTGGCCAAAATTATTGATTATGGTCGAAGTTATTTTAAAGATACACTTAGCACACATACTACAAACTCGAGTGTAATATATAAAGCAGTTTGCCAAGAAAAAGATTGTGTTCCTAATTGTGGCGAAAAAAATGGTTATTATTGGTTAAAGTCGACAATTGATCATTCCAACTATATTGGGTCGCAACAGCGTAATGCAAGTCACGACTTGCGATTATTAAAAACCATTATAGATATGTCTGTTAGATTACTTCACCATAATCCGGAATTAAACGATTGGTTAAAACATAAATTAAAATTCGATAAACATTATGGCACACCTGAAGAACCTGCTGGCGGATTACCGGCTAAAATTGTTAATGTATTAGATGCAGATATGGTTTTAGATGCAATGATTAATGCACCCCTATATAAAATATATAGTAATATAATTTATTCTGACCCAAAATGGAGTAAATTGGGGGATTTGCATATTTATTCGGATGGACGACCAATGGACTTTGTTCCGACTACATTGAAAATATCGTGATTCAAATTCGTGATCCAAATTCGTGATCCAAATTCGTGATCCAAATTCGTGATCCAAATTCGTGATCCAAATTCGTGATCCAAATTCGTGATTCAAATTCGTGATCCAAATTCGTGATTCAAATTCGTGATCAAAATTCGTGATCCAAATTCGTGATTCAAATTCGTGATTCAAATTCGTGATCCAAATATTGATCTATATCAACCTTTTAGTTCTCCTTCTTTTAGTTATCCTTCCACCGCGCTTTAATGACGAAGATTTTGCAGAGCCAGTTGATTTTGCAGAGCCAGTTGATTTTGCAGTGTCGGATTCTTCAGTAGAGCTAGCAGCAGCTGCTGCAGTAGATTTTGACTTATTTCTATGTTTTTTTGTAGATTTAGGACTAGGCGTATGTTCTGATTGAACCACATCTAGTTCAACAATATCTGATAATGCTTTTAGTACCGATTTTTTGGTAGCAGCAGACATAGAAGCTGCCGCCATATCCGCAGCAACAACTTGCTGTCGTGTATTCATTTGTCCGGCATAATTTTGGCACGATAATTCAACTATAAGTATTTTCAATGGAGCAGTAGATGCATGTGTAGAATGTACTGTAGAATGAACTTTATATCTATCTAACATTGCAAAAAAATTTAGTATATCAGATAAAAAAAATGAAAAATCAATATCTGGGTCAATATTTAATGGTTCAAATAATTCTTCGAATGATGACTGTATTTTACCTTTCCATGTCAAAAAATGCCTATGAGTAAGTAAATTAGTTCCTTCTGGTATGTATATGGTTTGCTCTCCTAATCCAAAATCGACATTTAACATGAATGATTTCAGCATAAATATACCTTTACCTCTATCATCTATTTGACGACGATTTAATGTAAAACCTTTATCCGTATATGGCGAATTAAATGAATGCTCCGTAGACGTTGTTGGAAACGTGCAATCTCTGGCTGCGGCAGGATTTTCTTGTTTAGCACAAGCAGCAAATGACGTCTCACGTATATTAAGCGATTCAACTACACTGTTTATCGTTTCATCAAAATATTCATTTGTTATATATGGATTTGTACGAAATCTATATTGCAATGATTGTATAGCGGCTACGCCAATTTGACTACTAAAATATAAAGATTTACCACTACCCATTACTTGATATTCAGTAAAATCTAAAGGAGCGCGCGGCATTTTTTCAATTACACGTTGAATAATTTGCTCACCATGCATATGAACGCCGACTAAGACCTGTGAACTATAATCAATCCTTCTATCATGTGGTATACGACTACCTATTTTATTCAATCCAGTACTTTTTTTTACAGCAAATGCCGGAGTTTCGCTTAATTCAGACCCCGCAATACCATCATTTGGACCATCTTTTTTTTTTCCTTTTTTGGGTGGCATATATACATATATTAACAAAAAAGTAATCAATCTTCAAATGTGTACATTTTTAATTATTACGAAATAAGTAAAAATGCCGAGTTATGGATAAATAATCTTGCAAAATTTATCTCTTAAATGTATCTAAACTCAATCGAAAACTATAAATGCTAAAAAACCTACAAAAAACGGTACATTTTACAAAAAGTGGTAAATCTTGGACACCTATAATTATTTTTTGTATTTTAGTCGGATTTATTATAATTTATTTTTTATATTTCCGCCATAAACTCTATGAATTATTCGAACCGGATGTAATAGTTCAACCATATACTACATCGGCAAGAGGATTTTGCGACATTGAAAATGAATATATATTACCAGTAGTACATCCCCATTTTATTTCACTAGAAGAAACCGATTATATTTTGCAACAAGCTCGGCCTCACTTTAGTGAAAGTGTAGTAGTCACTGGACACGATACGAATGTTCGCAAAAGTAAAACATCTTGGTTATCCAAGACAGACCCTGTCATTGCTTCAATTATTCAGCGGGTTTGTAATATGACAAATATTCCATTTGAGAATGCCGAGAAAATGCAAGTAGTTGAATATGAACCCGATGGTTATTATAATGAACACCATGATTCGTGTTGTGATGATAAGATAGAATGCGTTGAATTTGAGAAAAATGGTGGACAACGTAAAGTGACCATGTTAATATATTTAACCGATGATTTTGAAGGTGGAGCTACTCGATTTCCCAAACTAAATAAAGATTATAAACCGTCGAAATATAGTGGATTATTGTTTTATCCCTTGGAAAAGAATGGCGATAAAGGACATCCTTTAGCATTACATGCAGGATTGCCGGTAACGTCTGGTAAAAAATATATTGCGAATGTTTGGTTGAGAGAGAGGTCGTACGATACTAATTAAGGGAACCTACGGTTCCCTTAAGAACCCTCCCTAATTAAAGGAACCGAATTAAGGGAACCGAATTAAGGGAACCTACGGTAGTTTCACAGTCTTAAGATCCCTCCCTAATTAAAGGAACCGAATTAAGGGAACCTACGGTAGTTTCACAGTCTTAAGATCCCTCCCTAATTAAAGGAACCTACGGTAGTTTCACAGCCTTAATACCCCTCCCTAATTAAAGGAACCTACGGTAGTTTCACAGTCTTAAGACCCTCCTTTACATAAATAATATTATATAATAGTTCCCTTAAAATGATGCATCAAAAAACTAAAAAGTCCTACAATCACATCAATTAGTAAAATCATCCAAGAATTACGGTTTTTATTGATGGCATAGTATGCAAATAATGCATACATAAACGAATGAAATGGTCTCAAATTATTCCACCATATTTTTTCGCCAAATACTTCTGCACCCGTTTTGCGAGATCCAGTCAAATAAATATAAGCAAAACCAATAGCCGGTAATAATGCTAAATACCCCAATAAAGGCAAATATTGGAGCGGAATTACCTTGGCAATATAAACGCATAATAGTCGAGTTCCCATACATCCAACCAAAAATAATGCCATTCGTTTGTGAAAAGTCGATAACATGATTGTTATTATTATGTAATATACTATCATTACATAATAATAATTTTGAGATAATAATCAATGACATATTATTTTGGTCTGAATAATACGGTCGGATTACTAGGTAATGTACGATAATCAGAACTAGCATTTTCAATACCATTTGGACCTACTATACCGTTATTTTGACCATTGATAACAAATTGTTGCATTTGTACTAATTGCCCTTCCAGTTCAGATACTCTACCCAATAGTTGTTTAATTTGGTCTTGTTGCTGTTTCATTGCATCAACAATTTCTTGCGGTGAAAGTGCGCGAGGTTGTTGCCCTGGAACCTCTACCATGATTTGTGGAAATCCTTGATTAGGTAATCCGGGTTGACCACCTCCTTGTTGAGATGCCCGCATTTGTTGAGCTCGTGCCTCTTCCTCCATTTTTTTACGCTGAATATCGATTTGTTTTATTTGTGCTAATACGTCGGGTTTCATTTTCGGTTCTCCCGGTTCATAGTTTTTCAACAGACCATCAATCTCTTTTACGAAAAAATCGTGGATTTTGGTTTCAAACGGTTGCCGAATAAAATCAGTGATTTTCTTGGTCAAACTCTCTTTCAAATATTGGGGGTGCGGATTTTCCAACAATTTACGTTTATCAAAAGTATTATGTTCATGTGAAAATACCAAGATAGTTTTCATAGGGTCTAACTGAACAAATGGGATAGTATAATTCTTCAAAAACGACTTCTCTTCGGCCAAAGAAGCATCGGCGTCATACTGTGTTTGCATTAATAATTCGCGTCGAAATGCAAAAGTCCCTGCAGTAGCATGATTGGGGCCATAAGGCCCGCACTGTATCATTTTATTGATATGTTTGAAAAAAATATACAATTCACTCGCTCCAGCACACATTGCCTTCGGATTTTGCTGGAGCATTTCAACTGCATGACTGATACGTTCCGGTGGGTAATAGTCATCGTCATCCATGTATACGATGATTGACCCTTTAGCCTTTTCATGCATATAATTGCGTTTTGCACCTAAATTCATTTTATTATCAATCGGAAAATACTGGATTTGAGGAATATTTGACTTGGCCACTAAATCGCCGATTTTATCCGTTCCATCATCCACTATAATCCATTCAATGCGGGATTTGGCGTAGGTTTGATTACGGAAACATTGAAACATGGTTTCAATAAAGGGTCGGCGGTTGAATGTGGGTGTACATACACTCACAAATGGTTGTGGTTTTTGACCTGATTTTTGATTTTGACCTGACTTTTTACCCATACTTACTATTGTAAAACAATATAATTTTAGTTTATGTTGTTTTACCCAGAATTATTCTAATTAGTGTATATTGGTAGTTTCAGGCCTCAACATATTGGTAGTTTCAGGCCTCAACATATTGGTAGTTTCAGGCCTCATCATATTACCACCTTCAGGCCTCATCATATTACCACCTTCAGGCCTCAACATATTACCACCTTCAGGCCTCATCATATTGCCACCTTCTGGCCCCATACCTCCTTCGCCTCCCATCATATTTTTAGTCGATTGACTGGTCAATGAGCCTAGATGAGTTGATGGAGATTTAAAATTGGTATTTACTTGTATTGATTGAATGCCATAGTATTTTTGTATCATTAATACCGCAATTAAAATAATCAATATAACATTTATCAAAATTAGCCAAGTGAATAATTGTTTAAAGGCATTACTCAATGATGTGCTTCCAAGTGAATTCATAGCGGATTTGGCATTAATTGTACTTTGGAAATTTTTCATATATGTATTAATTCCACCCAATAACATGAATAATAAAATGATTTCAAACATATATGCTGATAAATAATTCACTGTTTTTTTAATAAATCGCCAAATATATGTAGGTATCTTTTTCCATTCAAAATAGGGAGGTTCTTTACACATATTTTCAGCATCTAAATCGGCTCCAAAATATGCGATGTCTTCTGAAATTGCAGTCAATATATCGAAAAAATTGGACCCTTCATACCATAAAACTGAAAAAAACGTATTCATTACTAAATATGCAAATATAAAAATCATACCGAGTTGAATATTGACAGACATCAAATACATCATATATACTGCAAACACTACAACTGCAATTGCACCTCCGGCAAAATATCTCTTACTTGTAAGTGAGGCTGGAATTCCGGATTGCATCCAATAAAAATTACATCCATAGCCAATAACTACCAAAATTACAAATAACGATAATATTGAAGTCCCATAATTCCATCGTAATGAATTGAAAAAATCGGCTAATATAACCATTTGGAAATTCGATAATACTAATATTAAAAAGATGATAAACATCATTACAAATATGGCAGGTTTTGGCAAATATTTGGTCAATTTAGATGGCAATTCTACGACAAAATAATTGAATAGTCGGACAACTTCACAACTGGGACCAAATAATCCATATAATATCGTACTATAGTTCAATAATTGTGACGTATCATATGTATTTCGTATATTATCCGATGGGTCCAAGAAAAACACTAAATAATACCAATTATAGATGAAAAACCAGACCAATAGTATTGTCATGATTTTTTGCGTTTGGTCTTGGAAAATATTGATTTCATTTGGTGTGGCTGTATTTTGAGTTAATGCATTGGCAATCTTGGTAATAATGATTTGTTGATTTTGGTTCCAATTCAAAATGAATGCTTGTACGATTTTATTCACCAACATTAAATGTACTACTAAATTTTTGAATACATTTGAAATAATTTGCGCAAAACGGGTAATTGTATTTTTTAATATTTTGCCAAACTTTTTAAAATCGACTGTATTTAATTTAATATTAAAATTAAGATTTGGAGTAGGTTCAGCAAAAGCATTTGCATAGTACATTAAAGACCCACTATCGATTTTATCGATATCGTCAAATATATTTGAAATTTCGGAATTTAATTTTGATAACGAAAAACTACTACTTTGAAGATTGTTTTGCACATTTGATAAATTGGATTGAACATATGATACATATGGATTTGCTGTAGATGCGGGAGAAGGTCCCGGGGCAGAAGGGGCGGGGGCAGGTCCGGGTGATAATCCTTCAATTATAGTTTGGCCAGTAAAGTGCTCTTTATTTGTATCTTTGGACTCAAATATATTTTCAAATAGGGGGATTTTTTTCGGGTTTTCAATAGGGCGTCGTTTTAGTTTAATATTTTTCATTTTGTCTTCCATTTTAATTGTTTCAAAATTTTCGACAATTTCATTTATAGATTTGGATTTTTCAGGTTTTGGTCTAAAATTCCATTTTGCCGGTTGACTTATTTTTTCCTTTTTAATAGTTGATGCCATAATCTATAGTATAGGTATAAACAAATTATGAGAATTTACTGTCGATGTTATTTACTATGTAATTATGACAAAATATATAGTAATGAATGCAAAGGTGTGAATATTTTAAAGAAGGGGTCTTAAGGGTATACCACTACATAGTAGTCATCCCTCGGTTCCCTTAATAAGGAGGGATTTGAAGGTGTGAATATTTTAAAGAAGGGGTCTTAAGGGTATACCACTACATAGTAGTCAGCCCTCGGTTCCCTTAATAAGGAGGGATTTTAAGGAGGGATTTTAAGGAGGGATTTTAAGGAGGGATTTTAAGGAGGGATTTTAAGGAGGGATTTTAAGGAGGGATTTTAAGGGAACCTAGGTTCCCTTAATAAGGAGGGATTTTAAGGGTATACCATTACACAGTAGTCAGCCCTAGGTTCCCTTAACTTAACGAGCATACAACATTCCACAATTACCTCCAATAAAAGACAACACATTATATCGCTCTTCAAACACATGCATATTATAATTATATGTATACAAAGCCCATCCCGGTTTAGTAGTAACTGAAATTGGAGCACCATCCAAACACGTAATATCTACATTTGCTCCTACACTATCAATTGGAGGTAAATAAGTTGTAATTTCAAATTCCACATTTTTAAATCGGCTCAAATTAATAGCACCAGATGGCTGATATTCCAATGGATTAGTATTCAAACAAAAATTATAACAATATAATCCGGGTTTAGCAAATCCCTGGGTACGTGTATATTTTTCAATATAATCATAAATACCAGAAGGTAATGTATTTTCGCGATAATCACCGGATAATAAAATCGCCATAGTCTCCAATATTTCACGTTGATTGGATGTACTATAAGGTCCGGATACAAACATTTGACTTTCTTGATTAGGAACCAAGTTGGATGGAATACTATTATATGGCCAATTCGTATAATTACTCCATTCATTCCTAGTAAAAGCATCATTTCTTTGTAAATACCACATCCAACTTGCTACCATACCAGACGATGATTGCAATTTTATTCTGGAAGAACCGACTACATTTAAAAAATCATATTCAAATATATCTTTGACTAAATATACTTGGTCTTGTGAAGCGAAAATTTCCTGTTCGTCTGGCGATAAAAAACAATAAGTAGCCATTAAATGCACATCGGCATTCCAAGACGTGGTTTGATTTTCATAATTAATCGCAGATAAATCGATTGATGGAGGCGTTTGTAAAAATCGATATAATGCAAATTGGTTTTGATTAAAATCGGGTTGTATGTATGGAAATTCGGCTGTTGGATTAAATACGTCGCGAACCTGAAATAATTCTTGGATAGGTCGTATTGTCACATTAATCACTAAATCATTATATTGAAGGGCTATTAACGGAAATGCACATCGGCAATCCAAATTAAACCATGTATTTAGCGGAATATATAAACTACGTCCTCTAATAGATGGCTCTGCACCGGGAACGGTGCCGGCTGGTGCATTGGGTTGAGGCGGTGTATAAATCGCCGTAGGATAAGTATTTAATAAATAAGGAGCATTTGCAACACGATAGGGAACATTTGCCGGATTATTTATTGCAGGTATATTTCCAGTCATTGTATTGAATAATACTCTTTTATCTCCGGTAAAATCACGTTCAACCATTGCAGATAAATATTGTCCACTATAACGCTGTAATGTAACTGACCCGCATAATATTTCGATTTCACTAATCATTTGAGCCCCCAAATTATCAATCCATTTAAAATCATATGGTGACCATTGCCCCCCGGTTTGCTCACTTGGGCTCCACATTGGGCTCCATATATCCGGTAAAGATATGACTAAATACGTATCCATTAACAAATCGGCATAACGTTTGACTTTAAATGTAAATTTTGATGGCTCAGTTAAACGTAAATCCCGCATACCATCAAAATCCAAGCGAAACTTTTGCAATCCAAAATTGGTATATTTAGAATAAGTGACTTTGAAAAACGTCTTGGTTGGATTACCAGTTAATATCACATTTGCGTTTCCAGATGAAATAATACTTAATAGACCACCCGCCATAATTTCAATTTAAACCTTTATAATTATTATTATTATATAGTCGTATATTTATTATCATTTTTAGTCGATTTATATTTATACAGTGAATATATAATATTCATAATCATAAAATAATAATGGCTTATTTGGTAGATTATGCACTTTTAATTACAATAACCATGATTTGCGTATATATTATTTATAGAATGATTAAAAAACGGCAAGCGAGTAATCCCGCTACAGCTCCCATACCATATTCGGATATAGCCACATCAGCACAAACCGCACAATTAAATAAAATCGAAAATACGTCTTTGGGGTCAGGTATAACTAATTTAAGTTTAGATCCAAGCCAAGATAATAGTTTGCGAAATTTCTGCATAAAATCGTCATTTAATAGTGCATATACGGGAAGTTATGTAAATCAAAATATGGTAAAATATGTATTATCTCGCGGTTGCCGATTTTTAGATTTTGAAGTATTTATTAAAGATGGAGTACCAATTGTAGCATATTCCGATGCGCAATATGACCCTTCATATTCCAGTTTTACGTCTTTAGCACCGGCATTATCTTTGGCGGGAGTATGTTCAACAATTATGTCAAATGCATTTACAGATACGTCGCCCAATCCGGGAGACCCATTATTCATACAATTACATATAAATACGAATTTATCCAGCTCATATTCGGTCATCGCCGAAACCATTATTAGTTCAATGTCAAATAAATTGTATGTGGGTAATGTGACGCCGAGCACACCTTTGAATTTATTAATGGGACAAATTGTCTTGATAATTGATAATCAAACTGCAAATTCGAGTTACCAAAATTATTCGGGATGTGCTCCGAATGATAATACGTGTTATAATTTGAAAACCATTGCAAATATGGCAAGCGGTAGTAATCAAGTAATGTTATATAAACAATATAATTTGATGCAACAGGCTACAAATCCACCGGACCCTGATGTATATTTATTTCGGATTGTTTTGCCAAATTCGGGGATATTTTATGGCGTGAATAATAGCGATATGTTGTATTTAGTTAAAAATTATGGAGCGCAAGTAGTAGCACAAGCGTTTTATGTGAATGATAATAATTTGGCGGTTTATGAGGCGATGTTTAGACAGTATAAAAGTGCATTTGTGCCATTGGCGGCGGCCATAACATATTAAGGAGGGGTCTTAGTAGAGGTATTAGGAGGGGTCTTAGGGGAACCTTTGGTTCCCCTAATTTTTTCGCCGTATATTATAGATACGGCGAAAAACCATATATTTAAAAATATAATGAATGCTCATAAAAAATACAAACCACAAGAATGTAATGATAATATGACATTTCATGAATGTGAATTGGCTGTTTTGCGACATGCGGTTGATGAAAACGAAAAAATCAAAGGCAAAAAAATGGCAAGTGGCGAAGATATCAAAAAAATGATAAAAATCGTGGAGGAATTTTTAAGTCGTAAAAAATTAGTATGTTATGGAGGAACTGCAATCAATAATATTTTACCTAAATACGCGCAGTTTTATGACCGAAGTATTGAAATTCCCGACTATGATTTCTTTTCGCCAAATGCATTAAGCGACGCAAAAGAATTGGCCGATGAATTTTACAAAGCCGGATATTTAGATGTAGAAGCCAAATCCGGTATTCATGAAGGAACGTATAAAGTGTTTGTCAACTTCATTCCAATGGCCGATATTACTAGTTTACATGGTGAATTATATACGGCACTTTTGAAAGAAGCCATTTCGATTGCCGGAATAAAATACGCCCCGGCCAATTTTCTAAGAATGGGAATGTATTTAGAATTATCGCGTCCGGCGGGGGATATTTCGCGTTGGGAAAAAGTGCTAAAGCGAATTACTCTGTTAAATGAATACTATCCCATGAATGTGGATTATGATTGCAATACTGTCGATTTTCAACGTAAAATGGAGGATCATAAAGACCAATCGGAGAAAATCTATTTCACAGTACGCGATGCATTTATAGAAATGGGAGTTGTATTTTTCGGTGGATATGCTAGTTCATTATATGCCCGGTACATGCCGAAAGAAGGTCGCCGATTTATCCAAAAAATTCCCGATTTTGATGTATTGGCTGAAGAACCCGAAAAAACGGCAATAATCGTGGAGGAGAGATTGCACGAAGCCGGGTTTAAAGATGTCAAACGTATACATCATGCTGCAATTGGTGAAATTATTCCAGAGCATATCGAAATACAATACGGTAAAGAAATCTTGGCATTTATTTATAAACCCATTGCCTGTCATAATTACAATACTATTCGCATTGGAAACCAAGAAATAAATGTGGCTACAATCGATACTATTTTGAGTTTATATTTAGCATTTATTTATGCAGGTGCTGCGTATTATTACAGAGACCGTATTTTATGCATGGCCAAGTTTTTATTCGAATTAGAAGGGAAAAACCGATTAGCACAGAATGGCCTATTGAAACGGTTTAGTTCAACGTGTATTGGTAATCAAGAAACATTGGAAAGTATTCGGGCCAAGAAAGCGGCCAAATTTGCCGAATTGCGGGGGAAGCGCGGGTCTAACGAATATGAGGAATGGTTTTTGAAATATAATCCGGCCGATAATAGTAAAATTAAACGTGATACGAAAACAATTGTCCAGGAAAAAGATAAATCACCAAAATCTATTAATATGTCAATAAAGTCAACAGATATGGTTGAAGAAGAACCGATGAATGAGGTTGAGAAAATAGTCCCAGAGCAAAATAAAAAAGGTAAACGAGGAAAAAAAGGTAAAAATAAAACGAAGAAAAGAACAAATAAAGTATTTGAACGATTATTATTGGGGAACTTGCATTTTTAAAGGAGGGGTCTTAAGACTGTAAAACTACCATAGGTTCCCTTGATATAAAATTGAAACTACTTAAAGGATTTCAGTATAGTTATCATATCAATCATAATATTATAACTCTTAAGACTAATATTATAACTAGTAAAATGTCCACATCTACATCAAATGGAATTGACGTTGCGGGAGCATTGTCTAACATGTTATATTCTGGATTTTCAGTCCACGATTGTTTGAGTGAAGATATAGATAATGCGCTCGATGCGCATTCTACGACTATCCGCATTCATTTGGACGATAACAATAAAACATTATATATTGTCGACAATGGACATGGAATGACAGACTCCGGTTTGAGAAATGCCAATATTTTACACAAAAAATGCGAAATTGTTGCACCGACAAAAACGGCTCTACCCAATGTTCGCAATGGCCGTTTCGGAATTGGCAGTAATGCAGCCAAAATTGTATATTCGCAAAATAAATATTCGACGACAATCATTTCGAAAGTGGCTGATGGCCCACTCAATGAATTGACCCTCGATTGGCCGGATGCAATTCACAATAATTTCTTGCAAATTGCGCCGCACCGAATAACGGAGGAAGGTCGCAAATTATGGACTGAATATGCTATCGGTGATGCCAGTTCAAACAATCACGGCACATTACTATGTTGCCGATGCGATGACCGAATTTACAATGAACTCCGTCAGGATGTTGTCAATGGTGGTTTGGCTAAATATATCGGTGAAAAATACCATCAATATTTATTAAACCGCGGAATAATTATAGAACTCTTTATTTTGGAGAAGGAAGATGAAGAGGATGCAGCTGGTGAAGAAATTGGTGAACATGATAATAGTCATGAATATGAAGTTTTGGACCAAACGCATTTCCCCGTTGTAGGAATTGATATTTTGTGTTTAGATACGGTCGATGCCAGTCATGTCGAAACGCACGAATTGGAAGTATGGCAGGAAAATGGCTCAGATAAATTACTAGTGTATTTTCCAAATGGCAAAAACAAGATGATATTTCTGGATACTTATACAGACCCTGCAAAACCAAAGCAGATTGCCAATGCATATCCACCAGAAAATGCTGCGAAAAAGGCAAAACTTCCTATTATTTCGAGTTATGACCCATCGTGGGTATCAACTGATGACAATAAACAATCATTTGGTGGAAGGTACATGATGCGAGGCCAAAAAGTCATCGATAAATTTGAACGGGCATTTCCTGGAAAAGGAGATTATGGTGAACGCAAAGTGATTGCTTTTGCAAGACATTTGGTCATTTGTTTGCCGACTTTGGACAAAGATATGGGAATTCAAGTGAATAAGTCGCATATTAAAGAGTGCGATATCAATCCGCATTTGAATGAGACTGTCAAATTTGTGACGGATAATTACTCAAAACAATTATACAAGAGTTATTATAAGGTTCCTAAGCCTCCAGTACCTCCTATTCCTCCAGTACCTCCTATTCCTCCAGTACCTCCTATTCCTCCAGTACCCAGGCTTTATCAAATCGATAATATTAAATTCAATATTGGAACCGGTGCATTAATTATTACAGATGTGTCAAATCCATCCCAAATTGAAAAATTGGCGGAATTAAATACATATGGTCAATGTGCCGAATTAAGAGATTGGACCATGGAGCATTTCAAACATTTACAAACATATAATTCTGAAACTAGCAGGGCTACATTTATCTCATTTATCCGGGCATTTTCAGAATGTGTAAGACCCAGATTAGTATAACGGATTAGTATAATTTATTTTGGAAAAATACACATAAAAATAATACTTGTAAATATATAAGTATTATTATGGGTCGGTATTATAGTGGTCAAATATCTGGCAAATTCTGGTTTGGTGTACAGAGTAGCACTGATGCTACTAATTTTGGCAGTAGTCCAAAAACAATTGTAAATTATCATGCATGTGGATGTCAAGCCGAAGATATTTTTATTGAAGATATAGATGATAATGAGGAATTAGACCAATATAAAGATAATTATTGTACAAATTGTTTTGGTTCATTCGACGAGCATATGCAGGCAATAAAAGAAGATGAACCTGAGAATAATGATAATAAAACATGGTCCATTTCAGACCATGAAATTGAATATCAATTTGAAGGTCGGCATATTGCATTTCTGGATGCCAAGATTGCAGAATTAGAAGAATTGGTTGGACAATATATAATCGAATACAATATCAAAGATGAAGATAATGAAATTACATATGATTGTATGACAAGTCCTGAGTTATCGAATGATATGTTAGAGCTGGCTGCACAATTATGCTTAGGACGTCAAATATCATACTGTTTGCATAATAAAGGGTGTTGCTATTTTTACGCGGATATGTAATTAATTAAGGGAACCTAATTAAGGGAACCTACGGTTCCCTTAAAATCCCTCCCTCCTTTAATGTCCCTCCCTAATTAAGGGAACCTACGGTTCCCTTAAAATCCCTCCCTCCTTTAATGTCCCTCCCTAATTAAGGGAACCTACGGTCGCTGCGCGGTCTTAAAATCCCTCCCTCCTTTAATGTCCCTCCCTAATTAAGGGAACCTACGGTTCCCTTAAAATCCCTCCCTCCTTTAATGTCCCTCCCTAATTAAGGGAACCTACGGTTCCCTTAAAATCCCTCCCTCCTTTAATGTCCCTCCCTAATTAAGGGAAC
>Ga0214919_10001685_pt1 | contig 35704 bp, 40 predicted proteins | sample LL1503_MetaG_FD_177994 | JGI IMG/M metagenome (GOLD analysis project Ga0214919, IMG submission 177994) | Freshwater microbial communities from Lake Lanier, Atlanta, Georgia, United States - LL-1503 | ecosystem: Environmental > Aquatic > Freshwater > Lake | place: USA: Georgia | collected...
TTTCTTGCTGGAAATGGACTACCCCACACTTCCTCTATACTCGCCATATTGTTCTCTGAACCATAGAAAAATATTACAGGTCTTTCTAACAAAGATGTACGTCCGTCAATCCGATTTATTCGTCAGTGCGGCCATACTCATCTACATAGTCTTCTTTGCTCTATCGCCGCCAGAGTTCGTTCGCACCATCCTTACAAGCCCAATTGGAATGTCGGCTTCTTTTGGAGTTGCTGTCTACGTCGCTCTCTATCACAGCAAGGCAATTGGCGGCCTCTTGATTGTGGCTTTATTGGCGAGCATGACACAGGTTACTGAGCATATGAATGCAGGATGCTCGGCTGGAGCAGTACAAACAAGCACACTTGTGAATGGTGGAGACCTAACAACTCTGAATAATGTAGCGGATGCATCGGCATGTGGGACTGCTTGCTGCGCTAATGCCAGCTGCACTGGTTATACCTACAATAGCCAAAACAAGAACTGCCACTTGAAGTCCGGAGCTACGACGACAGCGTCTGGCCCTGCAAACTTTTCAGGAGCAACAGTTACTCGGACATCAGCCACTCCTGCATCGCAAGCTTCTCCCCCAAGTGTAGACCGCCCTGCTTCGGGAGGCTCTACGGCTGCTACTCCTCCCCCATCTTCGGCAGCAGCTCCCCCGACAGCGGCAGCTCCTAAACCTACAATGTCCTGCAACCTTGAAAACTTTGCGGCTTACTAAACAATAAGATGTTGGATTTAGCCATTCAGGGTGCGCAGACCAATCTGTTCTTTATTGGAATAATGATGTTGATTTTGAACATCGGAAGTCGTCATATAGTTCATGAATTCAGCGATGACGATGAAGAGTATAGCCAGAATATACTTCTTCGTCGCATTGCGATCTTTGCGGCTTGTTTTGTAGGAACTCGCGACATCATTGTTTCCCTCATTTTGACGGCAGCGTTCGTTGTTCTTTCGACTGGAATGTATCACACAAAATCAATTTATGCTCGTGAAGGAATGACGAATAATGAAATGCAAGTCAGTGCCGTTTCTCAAGTGATTGCAGGGTCAGATTAGAGCTTCAAACTCACCGAGTTCTTTCCGGTAGAACTGCGCTTTGGCGTGCTTGCGATAGACACCTTCTTTGGGTTCTCTGACTGGACCTGCTTCAATAAGTCCTCGATGTTCACCTGAGGAGCCTTCATTTCGCGAACGGCTTGAGGCGGTGGCGCAACTGCGGCCGCCGGTGGCTGGGGGTTCGGGCGAGCAAACTTCACTGGGCTCTTGATAGAAGTTGGCGCGCGTCCGGGATTTTGAGTAGCCTGTGGAGGTGGCGGAGGCATCATAGAACTCATGTAGCTCGCAAGACCGGCCATCGGGTTTGCGGAAGGAGGAGCTGGGATATATGAGGGCATCTGGGGTGCAGGAACGGACTTCATATCCCGCGTCTGTTGCTGCATGGCGGCAGTCGCCAGCTGCCGAGCAATATCAGGATTTGTTCGGAGAACCTCGTCAATGTTCGGAATGGGAGCCTTACGCGCCATCTGGTTCGTCAAATGGACCATATAGACCATCATACACGTGCGAATTGGGATCCGGACGAGAGGATGCATCTTCATCTTGTCGCCATACAGATCATACAGTTCCTCGAAATCTTCCTCCATATCCACTACATTCATCTGCGCCGATTCCGAAAGACCATCCAAATTTAGACCAAACGCCTTCATTACTGCCACATTCTTAGATCCCCACTCCATAGCGGACATACCAGTAATATACCAATCGCAGAACTGCTTAATAGTCTGGTCCATCTGCTTCTCGCGACGCATGAACTCGAGCTCCATCTTCATCTCGTCCAAAGGCGATTCTAAAGTGAAGCGCTTGCGCATAGGGACGCCCATCTTCTGAAGACGCTCAAACTTACGTAGCATCTCATACTTCTCCTTCATCACGTGCTCCTCTGACATACGTCGAGGTGCAGGCTGATAAGCATCGGCGTTCATGTTATGGAAGCCATCAGAGGTCTGCGATGGACCGACATCGTTCGGTGCTGGAAAAAGGCGGGGAGCTGGCGGGGCGGCTGGCTCCGACGTATCAAAGTTTACGGAAGGAAGCTCGATCGACTCCAAATTCGCCATTTCCATATCGGGTGCTCCTGCTATCTGTTGGTTTGTCAACATATCTGCTCCGAGAATACCTTCCATTTGTTAATTCTAACTGGATAGGTTCTGAAAACTAGAACGCATTACAGCAAGCCATTCCTTGGCAAGAACCTTATAGCTATAGTTCTCTATCACGAAGGTATATTGCTCTAGGGCAAGTGCCTTTACCTTTTCAGGATCGGACCTCAAATCTGCAATGATTTCAAGGGCCTCTTCGACAGTATCAAACTTAGGGCCTGGTACGTGTCTGAAGTTACCAACGCGACTCCCAATTACTGGGACACCAGACGCAATAGCCTCAAAGGCAGGCAGTGGACCAGTTTCTTTCTCCATATGAGGACCAGAAACAATCAGAAGCATATCAATGGTATGATACCACTCTTTTACCTGTTCGTAAGTTAGCCACGAAGCTTTCAGAAGAGGGAGTCCAGATTTCTCCCCAATTTCATTGGCCATCTCCACTCGTTTCTCTGTAACGTGTTCCTTTCCACACCATCCGAGATTTCCAATAACACCAGATCGAGGAGTATATGTGAACTCGGCTTCGTCTACTCCATTTCTCATCAAATATACTTCTGGAATTTCAGGAGGAATTTTGTGACGAATAGAATCACTTGTGATTGCGAATTTTATTTGAGGATCCCATTCTCCATCTTTAATTTCCCAACCTTCTCCTGCTCCATGAGAAATGAAGATTGTCTTGGACAACCCTAGATGGGACCATTCTTTCTTCAATAAGCAGTATGTAAGTAGATTTGTTAAGCAAATATCGGACCATCTGTATCCGGAATCAAACTCTTCCCACGTGTAACTCTGCCAATCAGAAAATCTATACTCAACTTCATCTCCCAAATTTCTCATAACATCGCGGTATACTCTTCCAAGCGCCCAGTTTGTATCGCTAAAAATAAAGACTTTCATTATTCTTCAAATGTTCATTGTTTGTAAATTAAGTCCAAAGGTAAATTCCAACTTTTTTGAGCTCTTCTTCTTTGTTTAAGACTTTACGCGCTATATTATTCGATACGGGATTACAAGCTCTTGCTTGGGCGTTTTCCTCCGGACCACATATTAATAGTAGAGAATTATACCTTGATCTAATAATTGCTGCTTCATCTGTTAGAACCGGCCAAAACCAGGAAGGTTCTTCCCAATACGCCTTTTTATTCTTTAGTGCAGAATTGTGCCGAATGTACATTTCTTTTGGAAATGATAATTTCTGAACTTCTCCAACTAATTTACAATACTCCCAAAAAATGTATTTAGTATATTCGTATTTGCCGCTAAACAGATAGTTCTCTGCAGAAGACACGTCGTCGGACACGTAATGAATTGCGTACTGAGTAGAAATATCCGGCTTCAACCAGATTTTTGCATTCAGCATCTCAATTAGAGCATCTGACGCAATGAAATCAGAATCCCACCGAAATGTCCATACGCGAGTAGACCTTGAAATACACCATCGGGAATACTCGACCATACTATGCTTAGACCCCTTGTCAGTGACAAGAACTTCATAACCCGCGCGTGAAACAGGATATTGGTAGCTGTGAATATGAACAGGAAACCCCTCCGATTGTACCTGTTCGGCTATTTCCAAAGACCGGTCAGTACACAAATGAAGAATCACGTGGATATCGTAAGGAATTGTGAGTTTGGTTAGAGACCGTAAACATTCTTCCAAAGTAGCTTCTTCATTGCGAACTCTAACAATAAAAGAAATTCCTTCCATTTTGTACGTTAATAATGCTACTATTAAAATCAATGCTCCATAACCCAAAGACCTTGTAAAAAACAGTCTGCCAAGTCGTCTTTCTTAGGATGTTTCAGCATATAAGTTTTCCAAGGCTGAGTAGGAACAAGCTCAGTAGCATGAACAATTCCTGTGCTCTTACGGCCCTTATATGTCTTTGTTGAATCCTGAACGGTAATGATATTCGTTAATTTATGGACCGCAGAAACACCCTTGCATCGAAACCCTTGACACACAAACCACATATGTAGCATGGCTTGGACACATAACATTCGCTTATCTGGCTGTTGCTCGAATGCAATCAAGTTTGCGTCTTTCCACAAATCTCGTCTTGCTTCCAAACATTGGGCGATGGGTCCAGCCAAATCAACGACCGAGCACTGTTTGGCGGATTTCACACATCGCTTCCAGACGTTCGCAGAGTAATGGATGTAGAGTTTCTCTACCAGTTCTTTCTTTGTAGTTCCGCTAATTCCAAGAGGAGCGCCTTCGGATTTCAGGGAACTAAGCTCCTTCTTGGAAAGGGATATTTTCGTTATTGGTTTGGATCCTTTGGGACAATGGACTTTACACGAATAGGACGTTTCGTCCTGCTTCATGTAATTTGCCGCCTTCTTACACTTATAACATTTCGGGTTATCGTGTCCTGCCGATTCTGCCATGACGTCAATCAAGTCCCAGTGTAAAATCTTTACATCGGAGCGAGTTGTTCCTTCCATAACACAAAAAGCTAGATTGCGTAGCCCAACATCAAACGATACAAGTTTCATTATGTGTTTATTACCTATAATGTGAATACTTTAAGCGGTTGCCTTCAGTAGCTCAATGAGGACTGACTTGGAATCGCGCTTGCCGAACGGAATACCCTTCTGGGTAAGGATTTCGCGGAGCTGGACGGCAGTCTTGCTCTGTAAATCGTCAATGTCAACGGGCTCCGAGACTGCCTCCTTGGCAGGGGGCTCACTTACGCGCTCAACGGAGACACGATCGTCGTCATCGTCCTCCTCCTCCTCAACCTCGGCTTCCGGCTCTGGCTTTGTGGGAGCTACCTCAGGCTCGGGCTCAACCTCTGGCTCAGTCTCGTGTGGAGGGTTGACGAGAGTAGAAACCACGAGGCTCAGCGAGTTAATACTCTGCTGGAGGCGGGTCTGCTGCCAATACAGGTATCCAACCATACCCGATAAGACAAACATCATAGATGCGAGAACGACAATAGTTGCATACGTGAGGTCCATTTAGTAGTTTAAGAGTATCTATTCTTTAAGTTTGAACGACTTAATTTCACACAAAAACACAAATGCCTACTCCCGATGCTTCAGCGTTCACGCGTCAATCGAAACTACGAGCGTTTCAGAGCCAAACTCGTGATAATGGAGTGAAAGTTCTCACACATCTGTATCAACCTATTATTGCCACGTCTGGATTACAGGATTTCCTGCCTTCTTTCTCCAACAAGGTAATGTCTCCTAAAACTGGATCTCTTCCATGGAGCCGAGTGAGCCAGAATGTTACTTATGTGAGTAAAAAAACTATTAAATAGACAATGCCACTCCTTAAGTGGAAACCTGCGTCGGACATAACTGCGTATCGCAAACAACACGCGATAAATGAACTGTTCATTGCCGACGAGCGCGAGAATAACCCCATAAACAAAAAGCATCGGCGAACTCTAGTATCTACGCCCCCAGTATATGCCGGCAACGGAATATGGGAAGATTTGAAGCAGTTGTGGGGGTATTATCTAACGCCTCCTAGTTCTACAATTGTACAGCAATTAACAGCCGGTATTCAGCCAAATCAGCTAAGCCTAACACTTCTGAATTATTTTCCAGATGCAGCATCAGCTCAAACTAATCTTGGATTTCCAGGTATATTGGCGGTATATATGGACAATGGCCGAGTAATCAGATCAAATTGGTATTATATTTATTTAAATTGCGACTATTCATTTCTACAGGTAGGTGGTAGCAATATATGGTGCGATTCTACTCAAGTAATTCCTTCTCAAAGCAGAACTGAAACAGCGGGATCTGGTATTACATCTGTTTTTGACCGAACTAACACGTGTATTGGTTATCCCTCTAGCTGTCCCGGCGGGTATCGGATTATATATCCTACTGGATCTAACTTATGGATAGTTAGTAGTGATAACCAAACTGCTTCAAACTACAGGACTACTTCGTATGGAACTATAAACGCTGACCCAAATAATAACGGTGGAATATTCCAACCAGCATACACTGGAGAAGCAAGTGATCGGCCGGACTCTAGAAGTTTTATTGCCATGAGAGACATACTTTTTCAGGGAAGTGGTAGCTCATGGACGGTTAAGTCGAGTGTTAGTAGCGGAACCAATTCAATAGGTGGTAGTACACCGTATTCAATTGTCGTAACCTACCCAACAAGTCCTGCTGGAATTTATATCTAAAACTCCTCATCTAACCTGATCTCCATATCCTTCTGATTTAATTATCGCACGAATCTCCATATGTTCTAAAGTTATTGGTTAAAGTTTACTATGTTATAGAAAGATAATAGGATGCCAACTCCTGATGCCTCGCAATATACTTTCATTCATAAGTTGCAGACGACACAAGAGTGTGAAAAGTATATTGATCCTAAAAAGCTAAGAGTCGCGAGGCAGTATGTAACTCGCCCGATCGGATTTGACACATTATTTGAAAGAAATGCTTTGAAGTCTAATACGTCCTTAGAATGGATAGTTTCTACTTTTGCAGGAAGCGGAGATTATGCTCAGTTTAATGCTCCATACGGAGTTGCCGTAGATAGTTTTGGAAATGTTTATGTCGGAGACGCCGCTAATCACAGAATACGAAAGATTACTCCTGCCGGAGTTGTATCTACGTTGGCAGGTGGACTTTCTGGAGGATATCAAGATGGAGCTGGAGATTCTGCCAGGTTCAGTGTTCCAACCGGAGTTGCCGTAGATAGTTCTGGAAATGTTTATGTCGCAGACACCGGTAATGAGAGAATACGAAAGATTACTCCTGCCGGAGTTGTATCTACATTGGCAGGTGGAGTTGTTGGATATGAAGATGGAGCTGGAGATTCTGCCAAATTCGATACTCCATTTGGAGTTGCCGTAGATAGTTCTGGAAATGTTTATGTCGCAGACACCGATAATAACAGAATTCGAAAGATTACTGCTTCTACCGGCATTGTATCTACATTGGCAGGAGATAGTACTTCAGGAAATAACGATGGAACTGGAACTAGTGCTCGATTTTTTAGTCCTGCTGGAATTGCTGTAGATAGTTTGGGGAATGTATATGTATCGGATAGAGGTAATAACAGTATTCGTAAGATTACTGCTTCTACCGGCATTGTGTCTACATTGGCAGGAGATGGTACTACAGGAAATAACGATGGAACTGGAACTAGTGCTCGATTTTTTAGTCCTATTGGAATTGCTGTAGATAGTTCCGAGAATGTATACGTCGCAGACAAATATAATAACAGTATTCGTAAGATTACTGCTTCTACCGGCATTGTATCTACATTGGCAGGTGGAGTTCTTGGATATCAAGATGGACCTGCAGCTGATGCCAAGTTCAAAAATCCAAACGGAGTTGCCGTAGATAGTTCTGGAAATGTTTATGTCTCAGACACAGATAGTAACAGAATTCGTAAGATTACCTATTCATAATCCTATTTTAAAACTCTTCATCTAACCTGATCTCCATATCCTTTTGATTTAAGCCAACGCCAGGCTTCGAATACTCGCTCACCTTCTTCTCGAAGAAGTTCGTCTTTCCCTCCATAGAAATCAAGTCCATGAAATCAAACGGATTCTGGACTCGGTAAATCTTCTGGCACCCCAGCTGGACCGCCAATCTATCGGCCACAAACTGGATGTACTGGCTCATATCTCGCGAGTTCATGCCGATCAAAGAACAAGGCAAAGCAGAGCAAATGAACTCCGTCTCAATCTCCACTGCCTCGCGAACGATGTCCACAATCTGTTTCTCGGTGAGCTTGTTTTGGAGCTTGTGATAAAGCGTAACCGCGAACTCCGTGTGAAGTCCCTCGTCTCGAGAAATGAGCTCATTTGAGAACGTGAGGCCGGGCAGAAGACCGCGCTTCTTGATCCAGTAAATCGCACAGAACGAGCCGCTGAAGAAGATGCCCTCGACGCACGCAAACCCTACAAGGCGCGTCGCGTAATTGTCCGCCGACTCGATCCACTTCAAAGCCCACTCGGCCTTCTTGCGAATGCAGGGAACCGTATCAATCGCGCGGAAATACTTATCCTTCTCAACACTGTCCTTGACGTACTGGTCGATCAACAAAGAGTACGTCTCCGAGTGAATGCCCTCCATTGCGTTCTGGAGACCGTAAAAGAGGCGAGCGACAGGCGACTGGATTTCGCGCTGAAACCGAGTTGCCAAGTTTTCCTGAACGATGCCGTCCGAACCCGCGAAGAAGGCAAGAACCTGCTTAATGAACGCCTGTTCGGTCGTACTCAACTTGTTCCAATCCTCCTTATCCTTGCTGAAATCAATTTCCTCGACGGTCCAGAAGGACGCAACCGCTTTCTTGTAGAGAGAATACATGTCTTCCTCGTATGGCGAAATAGGGAACAGAGTGTAGCGTCCGCCGAGGGTCTTGCTAGAAGTGTCAAATAGGGGCTCCATGCTTTTGTATGTGAAAAAGTTAAAAGGGTTCAAACAGTTCCGTTTTCTATATAGTAATGAGCTTCCAAAAATCATTCCGACAGGTAGGCGGCGAATACAAAGAGCAATCCGATATTGTCGTGGTAGACAATATCCTGTTTTCTAGGTCAGACGAAGGTGTAGGAACAAAAGAAAATCCCAAATCGGCTCAGTGTGGTCGTGCAACGTACTATCCCGTATCTTCAAACAATTTAGATTTTTCAATAACTATTTATCATTCAAGAGTCACGACAGACAGTATTGTCATGGCTGTCGCAAGTCAAAATGGATTTTTCGGAGGTCCTGTAAACGCAGTGAAAAATGTGTATGTTTACCCTCCTATCGATGGATCTGGGTCATTTAAGATCACATTGGATTCAAATGAATTCACGAATGTGGATTGGTTTATTGTAAAGTTTTGAGTTTGGATGCGATTTTATGAATACTCAGGACGGATACTCCTGAAGCATCCGAGACCGACTTCATTTGGGTTTTGGTTACGCATCCCATAATGTGTGCGATAACTCCCGCCACAATTGTCTTTGGAGTGTGCTCGAACTCATCTTCCGATTTGAGGGAGATCTTGTGAAGCAGTTCCATGACACGATCCCTCTGCGTATCATTCAGGTTCAAAGCAGATGTTAGGCGTTCAGCTAGTCCGATTTGAGTATCTAATACTGTGTTTTCAGTTTGTTCGAATCGAGATATGGCCTTGCAAAGTGCTCGGATATTTACCATAAACATTGCTGAAATCTCCTCGTGCGTCCTTGATGCGTTCTGGTTTCTGCAGGCGACGAATACAGCTGCACCCATACATGCCCGCCGCGTATCCCCCCGAACCTTTTGGGCGTCCTCCAAATGCTTATACAGACCACAAGCGTCCATGATGATTGATTTCGGAAGACCTGCACGATTACAAGACATTTGAATAGCGTCAAATATTCCCATCCACGACCTCTCGCTGTTGGAGTAAAGAGACCAGCAGGATAGGCGTTGAAGTCCCTTCATGACCGCGTTCGTTGACGAAATCCCTTTGTGCGAGACCACGGAACCGTAGGAGGAGTTCGGCAAGAGTTCTGACGTAGCAAATCCAGTGCGACTTTGGTCTTCTCCTTTAGTGTCCTCATAGTTGCGCCACTCTGCACCTTCGTCGATGAGGCAGCCAAGAATGCTCGCGCAGTTCGTGCATACATGCTGCCCGTCTTCAATAACTAGGTCGGTATGTTTACAATCCATGACTTCTCTCAGTGTAATAAGCTTATTCCGTTTTTCACTTGTCGTAACGCAGCGATAAATCCAAAATTGAACCTAATGTCGGGAATACCTTTTTGAAAGGGCTGTCTAGGTAAGTTTCATACAAGAACTTCAGTTTATTGCCTAAATCGTCCATGAAAAGGAAAATCGCATAAATGAAGAACATTCCGCTCGTATATGTGTCCACGAACCCAGCGAACTCGCGCTTGACTGGTATGATGGGGGCTGACGTATTTATGAAGAAGACCGACCAGAAAGCAATAAGGGCAAGCAGCGCAATCTCTACAGAAATATCGTAAATCTTAAATGCCAATGATTTCTCTTTCCATTCTTCATTGAAATCGTCAAAAAGGTAATGGAACGCAAATGACACTATGCCTCCCAAAAACGCATAAAAGACAGAGAGCATCGCGATGTTCATACTCAGGCTTCCGACATCGCTTGACAATATCTTATGATTAAACACTTTGCTGGCGTAGAGCACCATTTGTTTAATCTGTGACTTTTAATATCATGACTCCTCCACCTATCATTAGGATCGCTAGATAGTCATGAAAATGAAGAACCTCTTTGAACATCATGACACCAACGATAGTTGTAGCTAGAACAGACAGACCCGACCACAGCGCGTTCGTCATCGCCATACCTGTTCTGTGATATGTTTGACATAGCAAGTAGCCTACGATACTATAGAACAGTATACCAATCATAAAGAACCTTGAATCGTCGAGGCTCTTTTTGAAGCAGGACATGGCGAGTGTTTCCAGAAGCACAATAAGTAATACATAAAATACTACGTTTGGAATTGCATTCGCCATCTTATCTTTCGTGCGGAAAAATCTAAAACTTGTAATCGAAATTATCATCAATCAACAGGGTTATCACAGGATCTCCCTTTTTGATAGCAAAACAATTTGACCAAAACTTATAGTCATCATAAATTTGATTCCAATATTCATCATTCACCTTGAACATCTTTCGAGTACCGATACGATAAGTATCAAACCCGTTCTTACTCAGAAAATCAACTATATCTTTCATAGGGTTCTTTATGCCTGGTCCTCGATGGTCGTCCAAACAATGGCTACATTCAAAAATGATGTATTTAGTAACCGGAAGATGCCTCTCCATCCCCTTAAGAACATTTCCGTCGTGACCCTCAGTATCAATCTTGATAAACTTGATAACGATATCGTCATTAGGAAACACTGAGTCCAATACATCGTCGAGTTTCTTCACGTCAACGTCGCAAATCTTTGAACCGCCGCTCTTCAATCCACATACGCCATTTCTACCTTTGTTTGTATTCGGAACAATCCAATCGTAAAATCCAGACGTATAAGTATTGTTTGACAAACAATGTTTAAACAATGTAGCATTTTTCAGTGCTTTGACTTTAGGTTCTGCAATAGCAATATTTTCTGGGTTCGGCTCAAAGCATAATAGTTGAGATTCGGGCTCGATGCACATTTCAGACATATGGGGTAGATATTCACCAATACATGTACCGACGTCAATCCCCACTACTCGCATAGTTGGTGGCTCTTTAGGAAGAAATGCTTTTAGACCAACCAAGAGTTTATTATGACCATCTTCTCCCCTAAACTCACTGCGGTTTGACAGGTAATATGACGCAAGATCAGAAGGTGTCATTTTATTATGAATAAACGTAATCTTTAAATAAGCAGACTATCTTTCGTGCGGCAAAAAAGCAAGAGTAGCAGGATCATAAACTTGTGGACGATAATTTGTAGTTAATAAAGGTCTTGCGCCATCTCGCCCTCTTGCCGGTTTCAGCCACGAAATAAACAAAAACTTATTTTCAACGATCCAAACCCAATATCCTGCTTTCGAGAACTCGCGAACCAAGAACTCAAATGCGTCTTTCAGGGCAAACAACGGGTAGCCGAACACGTACGTAGGCACATCGTACAAAATGTAAGGGGCATTCGGACTATGAATAGCTTGTTGCCGAATCTTGGCTTGGATTTGGGCTATGACAGGATTCATAGCCGCCATCCTATTTTCTCGTCTCTCTTCCTGCTCCTTCCATAAATCATTCGCTTTCAGCATCTCTGTTTAATAACGCTAAAAGAATGCCTGCTCCTTTTCGCATTCTGGGATTGGGCGGAGGAGGAATGAAAGGCATTTTACATATCGGAGCTCTGAGGGAACTTTCCAAACATCAAACTTTGGATTTTCCGGATGGAATTTACGGATGTTCTATTGGCTCAATTCTAGCTACGTATTTGGCGTTCAAACTTCCGTTAGAACCGCTCATTCCATTCATTCAAAAGAACTCATCGTTAGACGCCATCATTCCCAAATTCAGTTTGAACCATATTCCAAGAGCATTCTCTTCAAAAGGCATGTATTCTATGGAACTTCTCGAAGGTCGGGTAATCGACCTATTTAAGTCTCAAAATGTAGATATTCGCAATAAGAAACTGGGAGATGCTTTGATGCCTCTTTATGTGATTTCGACCAACATAACAAAAGGATGTCCTACTATTTTTTCAAAGGACGTTCTGATTTTGGATGCGATTAAATCGTCTTGTTGTATTCCGGGACTATTTCAGCCTTACGAGATTTACGGGCAACTGTATATTGATGGAGCGCACATGTATCCCTGCATCGCCCCTCTCGTTCCAAAAGGACCACATACGCTCGTACTAACATTATCCAAACAAAGAAGAGGTAAGCTTACGCCTTCTTTGGTAGAGTCAATGTCGCCTTTGGAGTATATTGCCGAGCTGTATACTTTGACTATTGGGGCGTGCCATGACGCCCAAATAAACAATCATACGTGCTCGTTAAAATATCCGAAGCTGCATTCTGATTCTGATTTGGCAAATTTTGATATTGAGGGATTACTTGTTCACTCGGCTTCCCAGCTTCGCGGGTTCCTCGCGTCCGAGGTTCTTCACTAAGAACTCGCGGAACTCTGCGCTGCTAGGATACCCTTCCATCGTTACTTCGGTTCCTCCAACAAGTAGCTTGAATGAAGGGTACTCTGTGATCTTGAACTCGCGTATCATATCGCGATGCTTATCTCCGTCAATATCTTCCAAAGTAACTTCCTTGCCTCCGAACGTAGCAGGGTATCTATCTAGTTCACCTCTGAAGCCGTCCCAATGCTGCTTTGCCTTCTTCGACCAAGGACACCATGTAGCATAGAAAAACAGGAACCGAGGGTGCTTGATGTCTATTTTAGGTTCGTTCTTTGGCTCTTCTTTTAGAACAGCAAGCGTCAAATTAATATAGACAGTGTATGCTATCAGAAACACTGCGAGAATTCCAAGCAGGACAAACAGAAACTCACGTTCCATCTTTACGAAAAGACGGGTATAAAACTTTCGCCTTTCTTTGCTCATCGGCGTACCATTTGCGATATGCGTATGCCGGTGTTATCTTTGGGTCAAGCAACATACTCCATGCGATTTCGTGCGTCTGTCGTTCGGGCTCATATGGTTTTGCCTTAATCTTGTGCCATACTCCGTTATACCTTACTGCCTCCATTCCCTAATATACTCGGCTATTGTGAAAGGCGCTTATAGACGAGGAAAGCCGACAAGGTTCGCGCCAATACCGAAACCAGCACCAGTGCGAGCAGAAGCACCAACGCTTGGCGCATATATATCGAGGATGGCGAAAGTTGCGAGGGCGACGAGAGCAATCATTCCGATCTCGGAAAGCTTCAGAACCTTCCCAGGTAGCATGTAGGCCGCGACGGCGACTGCCAGACCTTCTAGCGCATACTTCACCGCGCGCATCACTAAATCACTCATGTCAATACCAGGTGAGGCAGACTTTTGTTCGGGCATTTTATAGCTTTCTAGAGAGAAAATATTAAGGATAGAGGACAATATGGCCTCCACGAAAAGTATGGCGAGAGGCGCAAAACAAAAGCCTCGTCGCAGGACGCATAGAAACAAGAATTTTCGTGGCGGTCTTCGGCCTGACATGAAGCAGATGATTGATGATGCTGTTTTCAACCCAACGATTGTTAATCCTGACAGTAAGTTTGTAGTATTCACGTATTGGTGGGGGCGTGGCGTTGTGAATAAGAATACTCAAATTCCATGCGTAGATGAAATTGAGGGAAAGCTTACGAAGACTGTAAAAAAAATGGTTCAGGAGCAGTATAAAGCTGGCAATGTTCTTCCAGAATTCGCAACTATAGTTGATCCGTTGAAGGCATATAACGCAGCCTACGATACGTGGGAAGCCGCGGATGAAAGTGGGGACGTGGCGAAAGCTGCAGTGGAAAAGGAAGCCGTAAAGACGGCTAAGGCAGAATGGGAACGAGTCTACGCAGAATATATTCGGACTCCAGCAGGAATTGCCCGCAAGAAGGTGTTTATGGACGATACCGTGAATTCTGCTGTTGCAAAAAATACTGGTCGTGCAGGAATTACATTTGAAAAAATGATTGAGAATTGGGAGGAGCGATGCAAGGCCATGAATTGCAACTATATGTCCGTAGAGTGCAAAATTCCAGCAGGAATGGTTGGGTATCAGTATGCCATTAACGCCAAAGGGTATGCCATTAAGAAAGCGCTTGAGAAGTGCGGAGGACGTGGCATTCTATATATCGACGGCGATATGTTCGTAAACAAATACCCTATATTGTTTGACGTACCCGACATCGATTTCATGGCTCGTAATTGGGGAGTTGATCCTCGTGAGGGCGTTGACCCAGATAGTGGTATCCCATATCAGCCCAGTTGCTTTGACCCATATGTATTTGAAACTTCTGGAGGAACGATGTTTTTTGGAAACACGCCTACAGGAAACAAGTTGTTGGATGAGTGGATTAAAGAGGAGTCACTTGCGGCTAGGGAAGGAAAGGCAGATGACCGAATATTATCATGGATAGTAAATCGCGATAACTGGTTATTTCGTGCGAACGTAATTGAGCTTCCGATTGAATATTTGTGGCTGACTGACAAATACAAACCTTACCCTGCAATTGAAACGCTAGTTGGCGGTAGGTGTGGACCGATCATTGAACATCCTGCGTGTTTGACATCTGAGGAGTCGGCGTTAGGAACTCTCTCTGGCGCAGTGAATTCAAGATCATTGGCGCACGAAGAGGATCTTATTCGCAGCTCAGTTGTATGTAAAAGAGACACTGGGGTATTTTACGAATACATATTCTTCCCATCGCAAGAGTCCGCCGATTCCATGAGGCCATTCCTAACATTCATGCATATGTCAGTCAGTGCCGACACGAACGAACGTCTGTTGGATGTTGTACCATTCTCGAACAAGTATGGCAAATACAACGATATAGCCACTCGGAATGAAGGAAGTATGGCGACTATGAATATAACCGCAGACAAAACCGGACAGATAGTCAAACTTCCTCAGACGGCTACTATTCCTGAAATCCTTGCCTGTTTGGCTTTACAAAAGAACGTTCAGGTTGGCGATGATAATTCTCCTTTAGATGAACCGACGGATATTCGCTATAAGGATATCGCACCGCTAGACGAAATGAAGTTGGCTCGCAGTGTTAAGGTTGATGTTAATTCGCCGATATATTTCGGGTGGAGAAATCCGGTGGTTATCCACCTACTTAAAATATGTTCCACGCTTGCAGACATTAACAAACACGTCCAGAAAAGCTACATGTTCTGTACGAGGATTCGGTGGTCAAAGCCGGGAAGCGCGGCGACGAACCAGCCGTTCAATCCTGTGCCACAGCCCGTACCTTAAAATCCTGAAAACGGATTATTTTTTGCGAGGAAGATGAACTTCCCCCCAATCACACTAAGAATGCCTGTCTATCGCAAGGAGTTCAAGAATATGCCCGCTGGCTACGTTCGCAGAGAGGCCGAGCTTCAAGCGGTCGCTGCGAAGTTTGGGCTGAGCCCAAAGATCCTGAAGACCGATAACTCGACGTTCATTGAAATGGAGGAAGTCGAAAATATGAACGTTGGCGAATGGTACGGCGAAGAGATCGAAGATATCCCTCCACACATCTTGTCAGCGATGTGGAGTCTCGTGTGGATGCTCTACCACGTTTGTGGCATCGCGTACATTGACGTCTGGCCTCGCAACTTCGTCGAGAAGAACGGTCGCGTCTGGATCATTGACTTCGGCGACGCATACGAGCTCAAGTATACCGACAGCGAAGAGCCCGACGACTACCTTGACGAGATCCTGAAGGCCGGCAAGATTGTCCACTGGAATCCCGAGTTCCTGTAAACAAAAAAACATAAAAAGTGGGGCGGAACAACATCTAGATCTTTTTCGTTTAATATTTGATTTTCATAGATACACCCATGTATAAACAAATGCCTCGCGAGACCCTCCCTAAGAATGAAGACGACGGGACGCCTATTGATTACCTAGAGGAAGATCCTGAGGTACCCACTCAGCGCTACTGCATTATCTCATTCATTTCTCCCGAGAAGGTTATCGCCCAGAAGTCAGAATTTTTCAACCAGAAGTTCATTGAGTGGCTGGAGTACGATTGGAAGATCAAGGGCATGGAGAAGTATAACGCTTACCTTGCCCAGAAGTATTCTCTGAAGGTAGAGGATCTTATGCTAGATACGCAGGCGTTTACGAAGATGCACAATGCGGATATTGTCAAGACGGACGTTCATGAGCAGCATCAGGTGTTTCTTCTTAAGAAGGAGAAGGAGCTGGAGGCAGAGTTCACTGAGAAGAACGAGTTCCGGACGAACGTTCGTGGCGTGAAGGTCCGTCGTATTTTCGGTAATCTTGAGGAAGCACAAACATTTGCTCGAGTTCTTCAGCGCCGGTACCCTCGCGACAACCTGTATGTCGGGAAGGTCGGCGCATGGCTGCCTTGGGATCCTTCGGAGCACATGATGCCTGAGGTTGAGTATGCCGAAAAGGAGCTGAACGAGCTCATGAGGAAGTACAAGGAGAACGAGGTCAACAAGGAGATCTTCTTTGAGGAGGAGAAGAGCGAGAAGATCCGCAAGCAGCGCGAGGAGAATGAGACGCGTCGTAAGATGGCTCTGCAGGACGCTCAGGCGGACGCTGGTGTTGTAGATTCCCGAGCTCTGCAGGACAGCATCGAGACCGCAGTCCACCCTTCTGAGGGCGGCGTGCGTGAGCTTTAAATTATGTTGAAAATATAAATGCCGACGGTCGTGAAAGTTATGAAAGTTCCTAAGGGAAGTCCAGCACCAGCTGGATACACGTTCGTGCGTTCAACTCGAGGTGGCGATATTTACAACATGAAGAAAGAGGTCATGTCTGTCGCAGATCTGACAGCGATGTTTGGGGCATCTGCTTCTATGGGTGGATCTCCAGTCTTTGCGAATGCAGGACAAGCGGATGTCGCAATGAATGGTGCATCCGACGACCAACTGGATGCACTAGCTGATATGATGAGTGGGGTCAAGATATCTGCCCCTTCTTTTTCGTTAGCGCCTGCTACTTTTGGAAAGGGTCGCAAGACAAGGCGTCGTCGTAAGGGACGCAAGGCTACGCGTGGCCATTAACCGGTTTTCTTAACATGAATCCAAGGACCGGAGTTCTTCTTTTGAACTGATCCCTGCGAATACTCATCCTGTGCCAACATGGCACTTGAAAAGGGTTTATTATCAACCCACAGCGAATCATCGCACATCTTAAACGGCGGATGATCAGACGCTTTATACCAAAACACCTGATCTTCTAGCTTATTGGATTGAATGCCGTTGCAAATAACTAGACACTCGAAATTCTCAGTACATTGGTCCATGAACTGGCAGAACATTTCAAATGTAGGGAACATTCCTGCATAGTTTTCGTAAATACGTCTGCGATTACCGGTAATGTTCTCACGTAAAATGAATATGAAATCTACATTCGTGCGCAAATTTGGCGTAATTCCAAGAGGATACTGCATCGTAATAATGGTCATCATATCCACGTGACGGCCGTTCATGAAAACATATCGAGTAGATTCTTCCTTAATCCACGAAGAGTCGTAAAGACAATCGTCAAGAATTAAAAACGCACGAGGATCTACGCTTGAATTTCCGCCTTTCGCTTTCTTATCGGTATTTCGAGCAGTCTTTACACCAAGCTGACGCTTGATGACGTTCGTAACAATTTCGGGACGATACTTATCGTGAATGAGTTTGGAAGGAACCATATGTTGAAAAAACTCATTGGCAACTTCCGTTCCTGAAATGACTGTTCCAATCGGAAAACAGCCTTGAGTATGTGCTAAAACATCCCGAACCAAGAACGATTTTCCAGTATCTTTCTTTCCAATAATGACAATCATTGGGGATTTGCGAGAGTCCATTTCACATCTATCTTGGATCATCTCGATGTTGAATTTCTTGATCTGAAAATTCAGAGCCATCTTATTGAATACGCGTGAAGATTTTGGTTTTGGTTTATACACGGAACACAAGAATGGGAAAGAAAAAGCAGAGTGGAGAACTCAAAAGTATTCCTCTGCCAATACAGGTCCATCGCTATCGCCTTATGAACGATCTGGTCGCCAGCGCGAGTGAACATTGGGGTGTAGAAAATATCCAGCCGTTTTTCCCTTCTTTGGAAACGATGTTCAAGATGGAGAATTTGGATGCAGTGCGAGACCACGGTCTGAAACTGGACGAACCTATCAAGACAATTTCATCATCAAACACCATAACAACTCTATCGGGCGCGACTAGGAACATTCACATCAAGCAGACTATGGTTGTAAGTCCTCATAAGTGGATGCGAGGAGATTACGGAGGATCAATCGGTCTTCCAACAATTCAAGAGGATGCTGATCAAATGATAAAGAAGATCCAGTCTCCACACAATGCGGCTTACGTAGGTAGTCTTTTTTCTGCTTTGTTTTCACAGAGTGGATGTATTCATTTCCCGAAAGTCTACGGCGTCTTTACGGGTATTGCAAAGAAGCACACCATAGATATTTCGGATGAATATGAGGATTTGGTGGAAAAGCAATGGTTTTCTCAAAATTTAGGATCACGATTTGAACTGAAGTTGGCCGATGAAATCGCAGCACATTCAGAGTTTAAGCACACAAGAGATGCTCGTACGAGCGTAATTCTATCGGATGAAACTACATTGGGGGAGATTGAAAGTATTTCTGGAATGAGCCTTGAGGGAAATATTGAAATGCCAGAGCTTCGTTCTGTATTCGAAGAGGAGGAATTAGATACAGGTTCCACCTCAGATTGTTCGGATGTTTCCACGGCATATGTTTTTGATGTTCGGTCTTGCGATTGTTCGGAAGATGAAGATGAGGGAGAAGACGATGACGGCGAAGGATTCGCGTGGGCAACGATGTCGAATGTACCAGTTCAGCTTACCGTTATGGAAAAGTGCGAAGGGACGTTAGGAGATTTATTGCTGGAAGTTCAAGATACATCTCATGTCGTTGCGTGGCTTGCGCAAGTATTGTTCTCACTCACTTATGCCCAGCGTGTTTTGGGGTTCACGCACAATGACCTCCATTCCAACAACATTATGTATGTAAAAACCGAAAAAGAGTTCTTGCATTACAAGGTTGACGGACAGATGTTTAAAGTTCCAACATATGGATACATTATGAAACTCATTGATTTTGAGCGTGGCGTGGGATCTGTGCGTGTCGCCGGAATGAAGCACCCTAAGACTTTTGTGAGCGACCATTTTTCTCCGGAAGAGGAGGCAGGTGGACAGTACAACATTGACCCATTCCGAGTTCAATCGTATGAAATGATCAAGCCGAACCCTTCGTTCGATTTAGTCAGACTTGCGACGTCTATTTTCTGGGACTTGTTCTCGGAAGGCCCGAACTGCGAAGAGTATAAGTCAAACCCAATATTTACAACCCTCATGCGTTGGCTCACTCTGGAAGATGGAACCTCTGTTCTATTCGGAAAGGATGAAGAGAACCACGATAGGTATCATGGATTTCATCTGTATAAAGCAATTGCGAGGTATTGCAAGGATACGGCTATTCCTAGACGCGAAGTTATTCGTTTAATACCTGTATTCGGGTTCTCCGGACAACACCCTATTCAGTTTGATTTAGTCATTTAGTGCGTCTCAATTTCTCATAAACTTGCGATGTCCTTGAACAAATGAGCGATACGGAATTTGCAAAGTCCCACCTCCGCGAGCATCTCGCCAGTCTTATTGTAACTCCTATTTCTGAGGGATTTTGGAGTGTTTATAAGACATCCAAAGAGCTGTGCGACCGCAATTCACAGCCCGATCAAGTTTTGCGAACGTTCCAGAACCTCCTTACCAAAATACCCGAGTGGACCGATGAAACATTATCCACTGAGGTAGACCGTATTGTCAAGACGAGCAAGTGTAGTTATTTGGACGATTTATTGATGGGAGTGTTTATTGCCTACTTGAAGTCATTCGCATCCCTGCATTATCGCGGCGGATCTTCCCATGTTGACATTGATTTCGATAGGCCTACGATTGAAAAGTTCGTCCACCAGCTTTACATTCAGTCCGCACGCAAGGTTTGGCAGGTTGCGTATCTCTTCAAGACGATTGGAACAACGACCGAGCAGCAGGCACGCAATCGTCAGGACATTGAGAAGATCATCAATGAATGCTTGGAGCACGTTATTCGCTCATTCCTTCCTTGGCAGTCTATCGCCAAGCAGTTCGCGACGGCGCCTTCAACCGAAGAGGTCGAAGCCCCTGAACCTGTTGCAGAAAAGAAGGGCGTACAGTTTTCTGAGGAGAGTAGCGATGAAGAGAGCGAGAGCGAGGACGAGACGCGAATGCCTATTCATTTGGGAGATGAAACCGCTGAACTTGATTTTGAGTCGCTGGATATAGAGCCTGAGAAGAAGAAGGTGGAGGAGGAAGATCCGCTGAAGGAGATTGAAGGAAAGGTAAAGTCGGAGTTCGTTCTAAATCTGTAAGTTTTATTTGATTGGCTGACAAAGGAAGATGATGATTATAGTTGCTGCCCTGAGTGTCGCACTCGTTTCTTTCATTGTGTATGCCCTCGAACGCCGCACGAAGTCTGAGCCTATCGTGTGGGAAGACGCGCTGAAGCTTTCGCTGTTTGGAGGACTGATAACTGCCGGAGTTGTTTTCGCATCCACTGCCGAAGCAATCAAGGAGGTCGTGGAGAGCGTTGATATTCCCGCAGTTCAGGAAATGTTTGTCGGGACACCAGCTTTTTAACCTTTGTTTAAAGCAAGATGATGAAAGTAAAAGGACCCCTCGATAACACGACCTACACCCAGTATTTGCGGCAGCGAGCAAATACGAACTTTTACGGAAACGATGTCACACGTCGCATTCCTCAAACGGAGCGCCAAAGTATAATATCGCAGCAGCCCTTTACTAAAATATTGCCGCTGGGTCTGCTTCGCCAGATCAATAAGCCCTAAATCCCGAAAACGGAATTAATATTTTTAACTCGTATAATAGCCCCCCAAAACACACTACATACTGAGAATGGATAAGATTCAGTCTGTCGTGAACATGCTCGCTGAGAACTATGGTTTCGATGCAGCTGAGGCACTAGAGTTTGTCATCACAACCCAAAAGGAGGCATCGCCCGCATATGCCCGCGCAAAGAAGGCGTATGACACAACTCAGGCCAAGATCAACGAGCTTCAGAACAAGATCACGAATCGCAAGGTTCGCGATCTTGCGAAGGCGAACGAGAAGTTGGACGAGCTTCGTGAGAAGCTGGAGCAGCAGGCCGAGAGGATCGAGGAGGCAGGAAAGCCCAAGCCTCGCAAGCCTCGCGCAGTCAAGGAGAAGCCTGCGCCGGAGCCTGCTCCTGCTCCTGCGCCAAAGAAGAAAGAGGAGAAGCGAATTTCAAAGATGTCCAAGTCGTTCACTGATAAGCTCTCGGGTCTCTTCAAGGAGCTGGGAGCTGAGATGAGCGACAAGAACAAGAAGGAGTTCGTCGCCTACGTCAACGAGCTGACGACCGACGACTTTGATGCGAAGACGCTCACCGATCACATGAAGGAGTTCGCTGAGCTGAGTACCAAGCCTGCCGATAAGCCTACAATCGCGGATATCACTGAGCTAACTCACTACATTCTCATGTCTCGCAAGCGTCTCATTGAGGGGTATGGCCCTGGCATCTACTGGGATGCTGTAAACAAGGCATTTGTAACTGGCCCGAAGGAGAGTGAGGACGATGAGATGGCAGATATTGAGTTTGAAGGGAAGACGTATGTGGTTAGTGAGAAGACCGGACGGGTTTATCGGACAGACGACGACGGCGACGAGTTTGTTGGATTCATCGGTGTCGGCGAGTTCAAGAGTATGAAGCACTAAACTAAAAATAAAAAACAACATCTATCTAGAACTTTTTCAATACATTGGGCGAATGAAGTCGGCGGAACTTAGGGCGCGCTTTATAATCACGATTGCCGCGATCAACCAAAATGCAGCATATGGGAACAGGACAGAAACAATCGCCCAAACAATCCCATTTCCGAAATAAGAACCGAGACCGTATGCCAGCCCGACCGAGAAGACTTGGAAGAACAGCACGATCGATCCAGCTAAGTTTTGCCATATTGACGCGTAGAGAGATACTGTGAAACCAGTATATGTCAATTTCGGTTCTTCTGCCACTTTTGCAGCGAACGTGTTGCCGTCTTTCACATGCTCGGTGTTCTCCTTTCCGTTGAGAGCGTATTTCACAACGAGTTCCTTTGGACTTCCGGGAGCAGGATCCTCGGCTAGACCCAATTCGGTGGAACTAACAATAAAGGAAATAGAGATCTTATCAGCGGATATTTTTTGAATAACCTGTGGAAGGACATCTTTCATATCCTTTTCACTTCCGACGGCTCCATACTTGGCACTCAAAATTTCGAGCATTCTCCTTATTATGATGAGAACACGACATTTCCAATGCCGCCAGTAATTCGCAGGAAATTATAGGACTGAGTGTACGCTCGGACACTATAGGTATACTTAAACGTATTCAGAGGTGTTCCGGTCGCATCTGTCTTTCGAACGATCGTTATTAAATCTTCAGGCCCATAAAGGGGTCTTCCAGTGTTTGGATCAATTACGTTTGGGGCTGTGATAACTAGTGGGTTCTTTGATCCGGCGGTTGATTTGAGGATACAAACAGTCGTAGTCGCGCCTGCGGGGATACCGCCACCAGACGTTCCAGGAGGAGTAATGAGGGTATTGCGAAGCAGTGTCTTATTGAACATGGATCCATTAATAGAGCCGCTTGGCTGAGCAGGATCGTTGTTGAGTGCGAACGAGTACTCGTAGACTCCAGACATCGGATTGCCAGTTTGGAAGCGATACAGTTGCAGCCCCGAGAAAAATAGAGTTTGCTTTGGAGAGAACCTCTCCTGTCCATCCAACATAAGTGTCGATTCCAAAAGGATGTCGCGCTGGGAAACATTCGAGTCTACGGCAAATCCAGATCCACCATTCCCTACAATTTTCGGGAATTTATACGGATCCTCCCAGTTCGTGTAATTGTCTGGATCGTTTTGGTTAATACGATCGCTTCGCTGGAATACCCAAAGAATACGAGTAACCAAGTTTTTCATAGTGAGTTCTAGGTCATTAGAAGGACCGTACTGACCGTCGGCCTGAACCATATCAACCTGCGAAATCATGAAAGAATGGTCTGTTCTCGCAATATAAGAAAGCTCAGTGTCGCCTACAAAAATATAATTACATTCCAAGAACGGGTTCATATTCCAAGTTTTTAGATCTGGAATTTTGTTTAGTCTGGAATTAGATGCTAACGGCGGCGAAAGGAAGTGGGACATAGCAAATGCTGCATCGGATTGGTCTGGTGGAATTCGAGTTCCATTCACACGGGTTCCAACCGTATTACGAACATTTAAAACAGTAAAGAGTTGGTATGCGTTATTCAACTCAACTACAATTTCAACTTCGGACTGCTGAAGGGAAACCATCGGAAGTGATTGCCCTACAGTTTCACAAAACCAAAAATGAAGAGGAACCAACAATGTTCGTCCGAGAATCGAAGGTTCTGCATCCGCTGCTGGGGGTCCTGCCGTAGAACTTGCAGAAGGATAAGTTCCTGCGTTCTTGTATGAATTTGCAGGATCGTACAGTTCTGGAACATTTCCAATCATTCGGTCAAGAATATCTCTCTTGTTTGCGTCAAATGTCAGGTTCGCGTAAAGTTTCATCCATTCGCCAGTATGACGAACTATCTCTTGGCCGTTGATCAAAATTGAAACTCTTCGGATCATATTATACCCTAAATTGCGAACCCATTGGAACTCATAGGCCGTTAAAGTACCATAATTTACTACTGGAGAATAAATGTTTGGCAAATCAATACTCAAATAACAGTCGTTCAAAAGCTGGGCGTACCGCTCGACCTTTGTGCGAAGTGTCAGTGTTCCAGATGTCGGGAAAGTAAGGACAGATGTCTTGAAGTACAAACGGAAATGCTCCATTGCGAAATCTGTGTGGCGCTTATATACGGACCGAAAGTGAGTGAAAGATGGGTTGCCAGTAACCAATTGATCCTGTGCGCCTCTTCCGACAAGTTGTAAAAGTCCGCCTGCCATTGTTATTTATAAGCATTAGTTTATGTGAATAAGGCATCGTTATTAAAAACTGAATACAACTGGATTTGCGATATCTCCGTTCGTGCATGTAAATGAGGCTGCGTATTGCGTTCCTGCAACTAGAGTAGTAGTAATAACATTATTTCCCGCTGCGGTTGGAGTCAAAAGAGGAACTGTTGTCACTACTGCTGATGTCCCTAGATTTATAATACTGATGGTTCCCATAGTTCTTCTATTTAAATAAACAGTAACACCATTTACAGAGACAGCACTTATAGTTATTGTGGGTTCAGGAGAATAACTTTGTATTACTGATGACGTCGGTGAAACAAATGCCGCATTTACTACAGAAGAATTTACTGTAAACGTGGACCTATAGTATCCAACCAATGAATCGGCTATTGGAGAGGAGTATGTATTAGTTAAAGAAGTTGGTGTCACCGTAGACGTATTTAGTACAGATGAAGAGCTCATATTCGCGTTAGGAGACTTGTCTATTGCAATTGATCCAATCACTCCATTAGACCATGAATTGACAAAATTTACGTTTGTACTGTCTGAAGATACAGCTAAAGTTAATCCAGTAATTGCCTGAGAATAAGGAACCGTGGTGCTTGCCGATGTTCTTGTCTCATCTGTAAATACAAACCCCGATTCTACTGTTAATAAGATATAATAGTATCCAGATATCAGTGTATATGCCGTTGGGGTAGAAAAATTTGAAACACTAGAAAATACTTGCGTAGGTGTATTAAAAGGCCCCATTACTTTCGCATTCGTAACAAGTAAAGTTCCTGCAGTTGTGGCAGAGTTTGCAGTGTTGACATAAATATGAATGTATCCTATTGCCGGATATTGCCATGATACCGTTGAGAAGGTTATTATTTTATTTGGAGTATGCGTATAGTAACGAACTGTATTTACTGTACCTGGATTTCTTGATATGTTAGTGATATTTCCTGTCAACAAACTCGGAGTTGTGTCGGAAATTGGATAATTGAATGGAGATATACCGTCTGTATTTGTATTTGTTAAAAATCCTCGAAGATACGAACTTGTTTTAGCTGTAATGAAAGAAGATAGAGCATCTATGGTAGCAACTGTGACACTATTTGTAGCAAAAGTAATAGATGTAGAGAAATCAGTAACTCTAGTCAATTGTGTTTCGACTCCATTCGTATCATATGTTACAGCATATACTGCAAAATATGTTCTAGGTGGAGTTAGATTTGCCGGAGTATTTCCAGTATATAAATAACGATAACTAAATGTATTATTATCACGCGGTACGCTAATTGTATCAGTATCTGTTTCAATATATATACCAACAGAGGATATTGCGAAAGTTGTTGAAGCATTTAATCTATATAACCACCACGTATAGAGTCTAGGCGTAGTATCGCTACGTTGTTTAGTAAATCCTAACGCATATGTAGTTAAATTCGTAAGTGCGGGACTAATTGTGTTAGAAGGAACTAATCCTTCTTGATTATATGCTAGAGATGGAGTATTATACTGAATAAATGTAACTGTATTTCCACCACCTATTGGGTAGGGCGGAAGTATAAAAATATCTACTACAAGATAATCTGCAGACTGCCCTGAAACTGTTGCGCTACTTAAATCGGCTACTACAAATCTATATTGGCCGTAATTGTTAGGGCTTCCTGTGGGACTAAAATAAAAGACATATGCAACATGTTTACCACCGTTAGTGGCGATAAGTTGAGACCCTGAATCTATAATCGAATAATTTAATCCAACAGGTCCAATCAATCCTCTTAGACCAATCGGACCAGTGGGGCCAGAAGGTCCAGTAGGTCCAGACGGTCCAGTAGGTCCGGTAGGACCAAATGGTCCTGTAGGCCCTGAAGGTCCAGTAGGCCCGGAAGGTCCAGTAGGACCAGAGGCCCCAGTAGGTCCAGACGGTCCAGTAGGTCCGGTAGGCCCACTAGATCCTGTAGGACCAATGGGTCCAGTAGATCCTCTAGGTCCAGTAGGGCCAGTAGGACCAGTGGGACCTATCTTACCAGTATCTCCAGAACACCCCAAGACTGTATTGCTACTCGTCCATTGACTTGATGATAGCATTTATTAGAATAACATACTAAACTTGCTCAATTCCCACCTATAAAGAATATATCCTGTCAATGCTTCAGTAGGTGCTACAAAGCCGACATACAGTGTATTTTCGTATAATTTCATAGCAGGAGTGCCTATGGGTGTCTTAACAGGTATATAGGATACAACTCCATCTTTTATTGGAAAAATAATAAAATCGTATATGACACTATTTCCAGTAACATTATGTCCGACGGAGTTGTCTGATGTGCTTGTATTCGGAAGATATGAAATAAATCTGTAATGACCAGCGTAATCAGTGTTATTTTCTAAAAAGTTTGTAAATGTGTATACATATGTTTCTCCAGATGCAGGTATCCCAGCACCAGTTGGACCGGGTGGGTTAATTATAATATCAGAAGTTACAAATGATAGTCCAGGTTTTGAAATTCCAGTAGGACCAGTTGGTCCTGTAACTCCACCGATACCTATTAGTCCAACTGGACCAGTTGGTCCTATAGCACCTACTCCAATATTAGCAATACCGCTTGCCCCTATAACTCCAAAATTTCCAGACATTCCATTTCCACCGTTTGATCCAATAGATCCAGTAGCTCCAGAAGAACCAGTTGGACCAGAATAGGAGGAAGGTCCAGTAGCTCCAGACGGCCCAGTAGGTCCTTGTCTTCCCTGTGGTCCAGAAGGACCAGCTAATCCGCCACAGAAATATACACTCTGTAAAGAGACCCACTGACTTGCAGACAACATTCTTAATTTATACGCTATTTATATCCTAGTAAAAGGCGCGTTAATTTTAAATAACCAGTAATCATAAGTATCTTCGCCAGCGGCAGAAGCACTTTGTATATATACTTGGAACTGTGGAGACGGAGATACAGGTATCTGTAAGAAAATAGATGCATTATTTCCCCCATTTGGAATTATAGAGTAATTATACCTCGGTATTGCTGATCCATCTGTTCTAAAAACTATAAACTCAGAAATAGCATATTTAAAATCGCTTGGATTGTTATTTCTTCTATAGGCGATGAACCTATAGTATCCCCGCGTATCTGTACTAGTCGGATCGTTTGTTGTATCATTTGGCAAGTCAACTGTTGCAGCCAGAACAAAACCCTGATTTCCACACCAAGTTGAAAACGTTGAAACAGTTCCTTTGCGAATTTCTCTATAATTCCCTTGTCCTCCTGGACCAGTAGGACCAAGTGTTCCAAGAGGCCCAACTGGACCACTGGGACCAGTAGAACCCATAGCACCAGTAGGACCGAGTGGTCCAGTAGAGCCAGTGGGGCCCATAGGTCCAGTAGGGCCGACAGCTCCAGTAGGACCTGTATTTCCAGTTGGACCAACAGCTCCAGTTGAACCAGCTGGTCCAGTTGGTCCAGTATTTCCTAAAATTCCAACCAACCCACCCAATCCAGCTAATCCAGATATTCCAACAGGTCCTGTTGGACCAGATGCCCCTTTCTGTCCATTCAGTAATTGATTTAGTAATATCGAGCTAGTCGACATATTTGTAATCTGGCTTTCATATATTTTTTGTAGTTTAGCATACAATGGATAGTCAGCCAATTACCTATCAGCAATTGCTGGCTCAAGAATTCAGCAACAATGCAAAAAATGCCCTAGTTTATCAGCAGGAAGAGGATACGGGGGTTGAGGTTGATCCGCACGATTACGGTGGGGCGGGGTACGAGTTGGAAGACAGTAGTAAGTTTGGAACTTTCGCAGGAAATCGTAACTTAGAAGAGGATGTTTCAAAAGCCGCAAATTTTGAGGATAAGAGCAAATTGAGTGTTCGTTACAACAAAGACGTTCAAACTCGCGTGTTCAATATTGATAGCAGGTTTCGCGCGTATGCGGTTGCTGGATCTATTGCAGCTTCAAATGCGTCGGGAGTAGCTAATGGTGGACCCACTATTCTATCTACGGCAGTATCGTTGGCAAGTCACTTTGTTTTCCGACCTTCGCAGCTCGTTAAGAATGCCATGTCTGTTCGTCTTTCCTCTATGGAAATCCCGAATATATTCGCGAACTTTTCGGTTCTGCGAGGAAACACTAGTTTCCGAATCAAGTTTACACCCTCCCAAGATTGGACAATAGTTGATATTAATCCTGCAGTCAATGGAGTTATAAAGCCACTATATATTCAAACGGCAACTCAATTCTGTTCCGCAATACAAACCGCCCTGAATACAAATCCCGAAGTTCCTAATTCGGGAACATTTGTATGCGGAGTAGACGCAAATGGGCATATCACTATAGGTAATACGGCATCCGTTCAACAATACAATTATTCGTTCGATTTCTCATATACGCCAATCACAACACCTTTATTTGACCCACTCGGAGTTCTTATCGGATTTGACCCGAATGATAATAGCGCGTATTCAAATATTTCTCTCACAGCCGGAAATATTATTACGGCAAAATTCCCTCCGGATTTAGAGCCAGATGATTACTTATATCTTCGTCTCAACGACTATCCTACCGTAACTCCCCAAGCAGTAAACGATACATTTTTCACTGTATTTGCAAAAATTCCAATCACAGTTCCAAAGGGTGGTTTGATCATTGACAACGATTCCACAAATTCCACTACAAAGATTTACAGGTTTTTACAGCCAACCAACATCTCTCAATTTGAAATTCAGCTTTTGGATCGAGCTGGTCAAGAACTAAGCTTTAATGGAAACTTTTCAATAACCATTGAAATTGAAGAGGTTGTAAGTCATTCGCTCTACGAAAAATTACGTGAGCTGTAAGTAAGATGGAGAAATCGGTTCTTGAGCGCATTCCAGTTCCCCAAGTTGAGAACCACTACAATTTGACCTCAACGTCGCAGCAGTATCCTGCCCCCAAACATGGTGGTCGAGTTCCGAACATCAACGACGCATCCACGTTCCAGTTCGCGGCTCGCCCGTACAAGCTCTACTCCGACGGCCGACCCGTGTTTGAGGACAACCCTCGCTCTGATCTTGTGGGACACCTCCACACGAAAACCCCCCTGAACACGGTCTTTTTCAGCAATGATAACATCGACCAGCTCCAAAATGAAATTCGCTCCCAAGTTTTGGCCATGAGCGGGGGCAAGTACGATATCAGTCGTCAGAGCGACGACGATCTTCGTCTGGTCATGCGCAGCTACTACCTGATGTTCGGACGCAACGATCCTGCGAATGTTTCAGGAGAGCTGGAGGAGCTAAATCGCCGCGTGATCGGATACTGCTCCGGAAAGATCTTTTCAGAAGTGGATTTTCACATGTTTTACCGCAAGGATTTGGAGGAGTTCGCGCCCGCTATTGCGAACCCCGTCAATACACAAGTATATGGTACGCGTTATGGAGAACTAAAGTCATTCTTTTGAAGTATCAAGATGGAGCTGTGTGAGTTTCGCGGCAGAATTTATGGAAAGCATTCCAAACAACTATTCACTTTCGAATCCGTATGGGATTCGTTCCGACCTATTACTTCTGTAGGATGGAACGGGCGCGAAATTGTGTGTGTGGATTCCGAATACAAGCGAGATTTCTTCAGTCCTGTATACGGATACGGAAGTCCTGAAATGAAACAGGTATGTAGAAATTTGAGCGATCATATTGAACTGGGAGACGCGAAAGAAATCGTAGATCCAATCGCATTTTGGCGTTGGTGCGGAGTTTCAAATGCCAAGTGGTGGAATGATAGGGCGTGTGTTTTTTCATCAAAATGCGCTGATACATCCAAATCAAGCTGGAAATCATATTTGGCCTATATTCACTCCAAGCCAAAGACATTGAGACGGTCAGTTGTAAGGCGAATGACGCGTAAAAGGGTTTAGTACAAGAGTAACACCCAAGTATAAATGCGAGTAAACATTATTTCCAATTTTGGGAAGAATACCGGTTTGAACCAAGACACGTTCTTGCTACGTGGTATTCTTGCTGGAATTTACGAAAAGGAGGTGAGTATCTCTTGTGTTCCGCACATCCACCCTCATTGCCAAGAGGCAGATGTCAATATCTTTCTCGAGACTATCAATCCATCTCTTTTTCCCTATGCCCGCAAGAATATTTGGATTCCAAATATTGAGTGGACGTATCGAACTTGGGAGCCGTATCTGAATATGGTCGATGAAATTTGGGTAAAGACGCGTGAAGCGGAAGATGTTTTGAAGAATGTTACAACGACGCCAATCAAGTATATTGGTTGGACCTCTATTGACAAGGTTTGGGATATTGATGGCAAGAAGAACTATTACAAGGCATTTGTCCCCGTTGGCAAGAACATTTACCGTCACCCTCGCCCAATTTTCCAAGCATATACGCGCATACTAGCCGAAGACCCTAAGCTGTATACGAAGCTTCCTATATTACACGTCGTGTATTCTCCTGATCACCATGATGTTACAGTTCCCGTTGAGATTTCCGATAAGGTCATTCTGAAGGCAGAAGTTCTTAAGGAGACAGAGTATGATGAGCTTCTGAAAGAGTGTGGTCTCTGCATATGCCTGAGTTTGACAGAAGGGTTCGGACATGCCGTCAATGAAGCTATGTCTGTTGGTTCTAACCTCATTCTTTCAAGCATTCGTCCTTTTACTGAGGATCTGGTTGGTAAAGATCAGTCGGGATGTATCTTCTGCGATATTCTTGAAACGATTGAACAGCCGGCATGCTTTGGGACTTTAGTGGATAGTAAGATTTCCGGAATTGTCGATGCCTTAAAGACGTTTGTGGAAATGGGGTTCAAGGAGAAGAGGGATGGCTCAGAGAATATCCGCAAGATTTACGAGGCTCGTCATAAGACTTGGATTGAGAGAATGAAGGCTGTTCTTGCCTCGGTTCTCGACAAGGATCTCCCAGAATACCATCTGAAGGACGTGTTTCCTAAGGAGGATGATTTGCCGGATGTTTCCATCATCACTCTGACGAAAGATCGTCGGCCATTCATGGCTCTTGCAAAGTACTGCTACCTTCTGCAGACATATCCTGAAGATAAGATGGAGTGGGTGATTGTAGACGACGGAGATGATCCAATTGAGGATACACTTATCGGTATTCCAAACGTGACTTATGTGAAGTGCAATCCTGGAATGACAATTGCCGCAAAGCGTAATTTTGGTGTCCAGAAAGCCATGTATGATGTTATTATTCACGCAGACGACGATGATGTCTACCCCGAGAACACGGTCCTTCATCGAGTAGCTATGATGCTAAAAGACCCAGCGCGCGAATGCGCATTCTGTACAACAATTCCCTGTTACGATATTGTGAAGTATAGTTCGTTCATGAACGTTCCTCCGATGACACTACCGATGTCAGAGCGTGTTTCTGAAGCGACGCTGATTTATACGCGAAAGTTCTGGGAAGAGAACAAGTTCGACGAAACAGTCAAGGTTGGCGAAGGAGACGCATTTATTCGCGATCGCGAGCAAATGTGCCGTGAGTTATCCCCACAGGAAGTTATTGTCAGTTTAATTCATCCGAAGAACACGTCAAGTCGCAAATTGCCGGATTTCAAGGAACCCAACGGATGCCATTACGGATTTAATGAAAAATTGTACGCTCTCGTATCTGAGATTGGCGTTAAGCTAGTGGAGGACCAGCTTAATAGCCAAACAGACCGCGGCGGCGGGTGCGACGAGACCCGCGGCGAGAGCGGCGACGGCGAGCGCCCTCAGTAATCGTAGGGGGTTCCTTCTCCAGCTCAGTGGCACCGCCGACGTTCGTGGCGGCCGTGCCGAGACCAGCGGCGGCCTGATCGATTCCAGCAACAGACGCCTCAGAACCACCCATACGCTTGATCTGCTTCTTGAGCTTGAGGAGCTTCTTCTTGGTGGCACGGAGCTTGCGGCTCATGCGACGGCGACCACCGCCAGTGGAGAGGGGAGCAGCAGAAGAAAGAGAGAACTGTTCGGGAGCGGCGGACATTTGTTTTATACTTTGTTGTAGAGAAATATTTAGGCCGAGCAGGAAAGACATTCGGGCTCGACCGTGAACTTTTGGGCCATGACCGCGGCTTTTGTACGCAGATAATAACAACCAGTCTTCAATCCCTGCTTCCAAGCATAAACGTGCATTGACGAAATCTTCGCATAGGTGGGTTCTGTCAAGAAGAGGTTCAGGGACTGCGACTGGCAAATGAACGGGGCTCGGTCGGATGCCATATTGATGAGCGTCTTCTGTGGGATCTCCCACGCAGTTTTATAAAGCTCTCGAATCTCCTGCGGGATCACCGTAATAGTCTGAATGCTTCCGTTGTTCGCGATGATATCGGTGCGAACGTCGGCAGTCCAAAGCCCAATCTTCGTCAAGTCCTCTACCAAATACTTGTTCACGACCATGAAGTCTCCTGCAAGCACTCGGCGAGTATACAAGTTGCTCGTGAACGGCTCAAAGCACTCGTTGTTACCTAGAATTTGAGATGTTGAGGCAGTGGGCATCGGGGCTACAAGGAGGGAATTGCGGAGACCCTTTTGCGCTCGCTCCTTCAGTTCTGTCCAATCCAAATATTCTGTCTCCTTCGGCTCGTCCTTCCACAAATCAAACTGAAACTGTCCCTTTGACATCGGCGACCCTGCGAATGTCGAATACGACCCCTCTTCAACGTCTCCGAAGTGAGGGATTGTAAGGCATGTCTCAATGACACGATTGCGGCTCTGAAATACTGCCGCGTAGTAGATGTTCTCAAAGATTTCACGGTTCAGTTTGGATGCACCCTCGCTATTCCAAGGAAGCCGAAGAATTGCGAACACATCCGCAAGTCCCTGAACGCCAATCCCGATGGGACGATGACGCTTGTTGGACTTCTCGCACTCAGGAGTCGGATAGAAGTTCTTGTCAATGACAATATCCAAGTTGCGAGTGATAATCTCTGTGTAGTGGCGCAGCTTCTCAAAGTTGAACTTGCCGTTCTCAACGAACTTTGGAAGAGCCAGCGATCCCAAGTTACATACGGCAGTCTCATCTGGACTCGTGTACTCCATGATTTCGGTGCACAAATTTGAGCTCTTGATTGTTCCCAAATGCTGCTGATTGGACTTTGAGTTCGCGGCGTCCTTGTAGCACAAATACGGCGTTCCTGTCTGGATCTGGGCGTCCAAAACCATCTGCCACAACTTTTGGGCAGGAATAGTCTTACGACCCTTTCCCTCGCTCTCGTACTTGGTGTACAGCGCCTCGAACTCATCGCCGTAGCAATCGGAAAGACCGGGGCATTCTGAAGGACACATGAGTTCCCAGTTCTCGTTCTTCTCTAGACGCTTCATGAAGAGGTCCGGAATCCAAAGGCCATAGAACAGGTCTCGGGCCCTGTCCTCCTCTGCACCCTGATTGAGCTTGAGCTTGAGAAACTCCTCGATGTCTGCGTGCCATGGCTCCAGATACACTGCAAAGGATCCATTGCGCTTTCCGCCTTGGTTCACGTATTTGGCGGTATCGTTGAACACCTTGAGCATAGGGACGATTCCGGTAGACTCTCCGTTGGTTCCGTTGATTTTCGAGCCGCGCGCACGGATGTTGTGGATAGACAGACCGATGCCGCCCGACCACTTTGAAATTTGGGCGCAGTCGCCGAGTGTCTTATAAATCCCCGTAATAGAATCGTCGGACATCTGAAGGAGGAAGCAAGATGAAAGCTGAGGTTTCAGTGTCCCAGAGTTGAAGAGCGTAGGAGTAGCGTGGATGAAGTAGCCTAGCGACAGAGCATCATATGTCTCCTTCACGTGTGCGAAATCCTGTCCGTGAAGTTGAATTGCCACCCGCATCCACATGTGCTGGGGGCGCTCCACAATCACGCCATCCTTCCGAAGCAAATATCCCTTCTCGAGCGTCTTGAACCCAAAGTAGTCGAACATGAAGTCGCGGGAGTAGTCGATCATGGGTTGGTAGATGTCCCTATGATTTGTTACAAAGTCATGATACTCATCGCTGATACCTTGTGTGCGACCGTGATATAGTGCTTCTATGCAATCCAGCAGCGTGGCAGGAGTGTTCTTTTGGTGGTTGCTGATGACGATGCGAGCAGCGAGCTTCCCGTAGTTGGGGTGGTAGCGCGCCTGCATCATCGCACACGTCTCGGCCGCAAACTCATCCAGCTGTGCCGTCTTCATTCCGTCTTGGAGTTGATTACACACTTTCTGGGAAACTAGATCAGGATTTACGTGTTCAAGACCATCGGATAGTGAACGAATGCGCTGAAGAATTTGGTCGAAGGAGACGGGGACGCGCTCGCCATTACGCTTTAGGACGTATATGTGCTCTGTCATTTCTTGTTGCATTCTATACACTCGCTACACGAAAATTCGTTTTCAACTTACCAATTCTTGTCATATGTATGAGTTCCGAATCTTTGATCAAAGCCTTCGTTATAGTAGAAATACTTACTCGGAATAATAACATGTTTCCTAGCGTTTATGTTTCCTCGTGCCATAGCCCAACCAAGAACTTGAGGACCGGTATGCATATGAATATTTTCAGTATTCAAAGTTGCCTTCGCGACTAGTTCGCATGCAATCTTTAGAACAGAATGATGCGCAACAGCTGCAAAAAATCCGATGGACATATACTCCCATGTAAGCGGAATATCGTGACACATAACGATTTCGGCTCCATTCAAATCGTAAATAATTGGGTCTAAAGATCTGTGAGGAACAACATCCGCATCCATATACACTCCGCCATACTTTTCAACAATACAATACCGCATAATATCTGCCTTCTGCGCCCCCTTTGTCGAAGTCTTGATTTTTTCAATAATTTCTGAGGAAAAATGTTCATCCGTAATATCTTCATTTCTCCAAACACGGATGCTCCAATGTGGCATTAGCTGTTTCCATTTATCTACGTGAGGTTGAAAGGTGTCTGGTGGTTCAGAATCTCCAACCCAAATCATATGAAGAACCTGTGGAATTCTCGCATGATGCGCAAAATCCACAAAATCAATATTGTTGATAAACCAAATATTCTTGCAGCTATCAGGTATCATTACATTATTAAAGCTGTCTTGTTAAAATTATTTCCAAGAATGTGCGTATAAATGTTGTCCAAACCTATCATTATTCCAGTCATTGACATATAAGTACTCTGTAGCAAGAAGAGTATATTTCCTATCATCTGCTGGGCGCGTTTCTGCGACTGCAAGGCCTAAAAGACGAGGACCAGTTTCGTGAGATATATCCGTTGGACTATTAATTGAAACAGTTCTACAGAGTTCACATGCCCTCTTCATAATCGGATGATTTGGCGATGCCCCGAAAAACGCGTTGATAATATATTCCCATGAAATTGCATTATCATGACACAAAATAACATC
>Ga0214919_10001686_pt1 | contig 35696 bp, 35 predicted proteins | sample LL1503_MetaG_FD_177994 | JGI IMG/M metagenome (GOLD analysis project Ga0214919, IMG submission 177994) | Freshwater microbial communities from Lake Lanier, Atlanta, Georgia, United States - LL-1503 | ecosystem: Environmental > Aquatic > Freshwater > Lake | place: USA: Georgia | collected...
TGGACATCATTGAGCGCGATGGCGACTGGGTGCAAGCGCACCGGGTGCACAACTGGTGCTACCTGGGCAGCCACACGCGCCAAGGCCAGCCACCCGACACGCCCCTGCCCACAGCCGCGCCCGCCGAGGCCGCACACGCACACGCACACGCACACGCATCGTCATCGTCTGCGGCATCCGCGACATCCGCGCGCTTCGATTTGGACACCTACAAAATTTTGGTCAAGCCACTGCTCGGTGGTGGCGTGCAAGTGCAAGCGGTGGGCTGAGCCATGTTTGCATTGGTCGATGGCAACAATTTTTACGTCAGCTGTGAGCGGGTGTTCCAGCCGCGCTTGCACGCCAAGCCGGTGGTGGTCTTGTCCAACAACGATGGGTGCGCGATTGCGCGCAGCAACGAGGCCAAGGCCTTGGGCATCAAGATGGGCGCACCGTGGTTCCAAATCCGACACTGGCAGCGCGAAGCGGGCCTGGTGGGGCTGTCGGCCAACTTCGCGCTGTACGGCGACATGAGCGATCGCATGATGGCTTTGGCCGCCGAGCTCGGGCCGACCCAAGAGGTTTACAGCATCGACGAGTCTTTCATTGGCCTGCAAGGCGTGGGTGGTGACCTGAGCGCACGCGCGCGTGAGGTGCGCGAGCGCATTTGGCGTTGCTGCGGCCTGCCGTGCGGCATTGGCATCGGTCCCACCAAAACCCTGGCCAAGCTGGCCAACCACATCGCCAAAACCGCCGAGCGCAAGCCCGGCAGCTACCCGAGCGAATTGGCCACGGTGTGCAACCTGGCGCATTTACCCGCCGCCGACCTGGATGCGGTGATGGCCGCCACCGAGGTCGGTGAGGTGTGGGGCGTGGGGCGCCAAATCGGGCGCCAACTGCGCGAGTTGGGCGTGCACACGGCGCTGGACTTGACCCACTTGCCCACCGCCCAGGTGCGCCAGCGCTGGGGCGTGGTGCTCGAGCGCACGGTGCGCGAGCTGCAAGGCGAGCCCTGCATCGGTTTGGATGAAGCGCCGCCGCCCAAACAACAAATCGCCTGCACCCGCAGCTTTGGCCAACCGGTGACCACGCTGGCGCTGCTGAGCGAAGCGGTGAGCGAGTTCGCCAGCCGCGCTGCCGAAAAACTGCGCAGCCAGCACAGCGTGGCCGGCCAGTTGCTGGTGTTCGCCCACACCTCGGCGTTTCGCCCCGGCCCGCGCTTTGCGCGCAGCACCACCGTGTCGCTGCGCCGACCCAGCGCCGACACACGCACCCTGGTGCAAGCCGCGCTCGCCGGTGTGGCACACATTTACGAGCCCGGTTTTGCGCTGAGCAAGGCCGGGGTGATGCTGCTCGACCTGATGCCCGACACCCATGGGCAAGGCGAGCTCGACTTCGACGCTGCAACCGACCCAACCCACAGCGGCCCCAAAGGCCGCTTGATGCAGGCTTTCGACCAGCTCAACGAGCGCTTTGGCCGCGGCACGGTGCACCTGGGCAGCACCGGTGCCAGCGACGGGCCCCGGCGCTGGGCCATGCGCCAAGAACGCTTGTCGCCGCAGTACACCACCCGCTGGAGCGACCTGCCCTGGGCGCGGGCCTGAGGCGGGCTGGTTCGGCGTCGGTGTATCCAGTGCCAGCGCCCGGGCTTGTTATGCTGTGGCCCACCCCTTTTTGACACAGGCCACCCCTTGCTGCACCACCTCGAACGCCCTGCCCTCAAGCCTGCACCCCGCGCCTGGTCCGACTTTGGCACCACGCCGCTGGCCAACGGCTTGATCGGTTTCATCTTCGCTGCCACCGGGCCGGTGGCGGTGATTTTGTCGGTCGGCACCCGTGGCGGCTTGTCGGCCGCCGAGCTGGCCTCCTGGGTATTTGCGGTGTTTTTCGTCAATGGCGCGCTCAGCCTGGCGATGAGCTGGCATTACCGCACACCACTGGCCTTTGGCTGGACCATCCCCGGCACGGTGTTGGTCGGCCCGGCCTTGCAGCACCTGAGCTTTGCCGAGGTGGTGGGCGCGTTTTATGTCACCAGTGCCTTGATCGGTTTGCTGGGCCTGAGCGGTTGGGTCAAACGGGTGATGTCGGTGCTGCCCATGCCCATCGTGATGGGCATGGTGGCCGGTGTGTTTTTGCGCTTTGGGCTGGATTTGGTGCGCGCCTTGGGCAGCGATGTGGCCATCGCCGCACCCATGGTGCTGGCCTTCATCACGCTGTCAGCGCTGCCCAGCTGGGGCCTCAAGATGCCACCGGTGATCGGCGCCTTGTTGGTGGGCGTGTTGGCCATGGCGCTGGGTGATCGTTGGGGCAACGCCAACCTGGCTGTGTGGCAATGGGCGCAGCCACTGGTGACCGCGCCGGTGTGGTCATGGGCCGCGCTGCTCGAATTGGTGGTGCCCCTGGCCATCACCGTGCTGGTGGTGCAAAACGGACAAGGGGTGGCGGTGCTCAAAACCGCCGGCCATGCGCCACCGGTCAACACCATCGCCGTGGCCTGTGGCTTGGGCTCAGCGCTCAGCGCCATGTGTGGGGCGGTGAGCAGTTGCTTGACGGGCCCCACCAATGCCATGCTGTCTTCGTCCGGCGCTCGGCATCAGCACTACACGGCCGCACTGGTGTTTGGCGCCCTGGCTTTGGCTTTTGGGTTGATGGCCCCCACTTTCACGGGTTGGATGCTGGCCACACCGCCCGCCTTCATCATGGTGCTGGCCGGCCTGGCCATGCTGCGGGTGTTGCAAGCAGCCTTTGTGGCCTCGTTTGGTGCGGGCAAATTCACCCTGGGTGCGCTGGTCAGCTTATTGGTGACGGTGGCCGACATCGCGCTGTTCAACATCGGCGCGGCGTTTTGGGGATTGGTCGCCGGTTATGTGGTGGCGCGCTTGCTGGAACACGCTGACTTTGCCGCGCCCCAAGCCTGACACCCCGGGGTTCGAACCGCCCATGTGTTGCACCGCATGGGCGGTGCACTTCAACGGCGTGGTGTGCGCTCAGTAAGAGACCATTTGCCAAGGCACCGGGCAAGTGGCCACACTGGGGTAGTACTGCTGGTAGGCACTGCAAAAGTACGCCACACGGGGCGGCGTGGGCGGTGCATTGATGTAAACCGGTTCGGTGTAAACCTGAGGGCGGTTGGCGTAGACCAAACCACCAATGACCGCAGCGCCCAGCAAAGGGGCCCCCCAGCGCCCATAGCCATGGTGCCCGCCGTGATGCCAACCGCCACCACCCGCGCGGTAGTTGACCTGGGTGACCACGGTTTGGGCCTGTGCTGGAATGACCAACGCGAAGGCGGCAGCGGTGAGAACGGCGGCGAAATGTGCTTTCATGACAACCCCTGGCAGTGAAGACGGTGGCAATGGACTTTGCCTTGGTGATCACAACGCGGCAGGTGCCGCCAAAGATGACAAATTCGGGTTGTCCCTTAGGTGGCGGGGTCTGCCACGGCATGGGCCCCGCCCAAAAACAGGCGCTCCATGTGGGGATCGGCCAAAATTTCGCTGGCGGGTTTGTGCAGCACCAAACGCCCCGACTCCAAGGCGATGGCGTCGTGCGAATACTTCAGCGCACTTTTGACGTTTTGCTCGACCATCAGCACCGTGGTGCCTTGGGCGGCCAAGCGCTGCAGCAACTTGAACACGTCTTGCACCACCAGCGGCGACAGGCCAATCGAGGGTTCGTCGATCAGCAGCACTTTGGGGCGCAGCAGCAAGGCACGGCCAATTTCCAACTGCTTTTGCTCGCCACCCGACAAAGACGCCGCGCGCGAATGCAGGCGCTCTTTGACGCGCGGGAAAAAGTCCAGCACCTCGGGGATGCGTGCATGGGTGGTCTTGAGCCCCAGGGTGATGCCGCCCAGCTCCAGGTTTTCAAACACACTGAGTTGCCCAAACAAATTGCGACCCTGGGGCACAAAGGCGATGCCTTTGGCCAGCAGGTCTTTTTGGCTGGCGCCGCTGATGTCTTGGCCCTCGAGCAGCACCCGGCCCTGGCGTGGCTTGAGCAAACCAAACAAGGTTTTGAGCACCGTGGACTTGCCCGCGCCGTTGGGGCCGATGAGCAAGGTGATGGCGCCCCGGCGCACCTTGAGCGACAGGTTGTTGAGGATCATGAAATCCTTGTAGCCCGAGACCACGTCGTCAAACTCGATGCAGGTGTGGTTGGGGTCGCTCATCTCAATTCCCCAGGTAGGCATCGAGCACCTGCTTGTTGGCACGGATTTCATCGGGCGTGCCAATCGCCAGCACTTGGCCCTCGACCATGACCATGATGCGGTGGCACAAGCCCATGACAAAGTCCATGTTGTGCTCGATCACCACAAACGAGCCTTTGCGCTCTTGGTTGAGTTGCTTGAGCAAGCTGGCAATGCCGCCCACCAAAGCCGGGTTGACCCCCGCGCAAGGCTCGTCGAGCAGCACCAAATCAGGCTCGCTCATGAAGGCCATGGCGATGTCGACCAATTTTTGCTGGCCGTAGCTCAGCTCCCCTGCCTTTTGGTGGGCCACGTGGGAAATGCGAAATTGAGCGATCAAGGCATCCGCTTTGTCACCCAACTGCGAGTCGCTGGGCGCGAACAAGCGACTGCCCATGGAGCCCCGGTGCTCTTGGGCGGCCACGATCAGGTTATCGCGCACACTCATCTTGCCAAACACCTGCAGGCTTTGAAAGGTGCGCCCCACGCCCAAACGGCTCAAGGCCAATGGCCCCAAGCCGGTCACATCTTGGCCGTAGAGTTCGATGCGCCCCTCATCGGGGCTGATTTGCCCCAGCATGCTGTTGAACAGCGTGGTTTTGCCCGAACCATTGGGGCCAATGACACCGAAAATTTCGCCCGACTGGACTTCAAACGAGACGCCCCCCACGGCCTGGATGGCGCCATAGGCTTTTTTCAGTTGGGTCACTTTTAAAACAGGATGGTTCATGCCGCACCCCCGCTGTGTGCGGCGACACGCCGCTGCTCAGAGGCCCGCCGTGACTGGTGCCGTGCCCGCCAACGGTCGGGGATGCTGAGCAAACCATCGGGCAGCCAAATCATCAGCAGCACCACGGCAGAGCCAAACACCATCAGGTACCAACCCTGGGCAAAGCGCAACCACTCGGGCAAGATCACGCCCACCGCCGAGCCCAGCACAGGCCCGAAAAAGTAGCCTGGCCCGCCCACCACCACCATCAGGTACATCATGATGGACGCGCCCACGGTGAACAAGGCGGGGTCAATGAACTGCACCTGGGAGGCATACAAACCACCGGCCACGCCGGCATAGGCCGCGCCAATGGCAAAGCTCATCAAGGTGTAAGCGCGGGTGTCCACGCCCAGGCTCTCTGCGCGAATCGGGTTGTCGCGCAAGGCGGTGAAGGCCTTGCCCCAGGGCGAGCGCAGCAAGCCCCACAGCAACAAACCCAGCAGCACGGCCATGGCCAACACAAACCGGTAATAGGCCAAATTGCCGTCCAAGCTCAATCCCAACAAACTGGGGCGCGCAATGTTGTTGATGCCAAAGGTGCCACCGGTGAGCCACTCTTCGTTGCGCATGACCAACCACATCGCGGTGTTGAAGCCCAAGGTGGCAAAGGCCAGGTAAATGGTCTGCACCCGCAGCGCGGGAAAGCCCACGATCAGGCCCACCACAAAGCACAACAAAGCACCGGTGGGCAAGGCCAGCCAAAAGCCCAAGCCGGCCTTGAGGAAAAGCGCCACTGTGTAGGCACCGATGCCAAAAAATGCCGCATGCCCCAGCGACTTTTGTCCAGCGTACCCCACCGTCAGGTTCAAGCCCATGGTGGCGATGATGAACACCAGCCAGGTGGTGAACAAATGGATGCCGTAATTTTTAAAGTACGCCGGGGCCACCACGAGAACCACCAACAGGGCCAAGCCCACCCATGCATTTATTTTTTTCATACCTTGCGCTCCTCTTTGCGCCCGAGCAAGCCTTGGGGTTTGAACAAAATCACCACCATGAAAATCACCAAGGCCACCGCGTCTTTGTAGGCCGACGAGATGTAGGCCGCGGCCAGGTTTTCGCTCACCCCCACCAACAAGCCGCCGAGCAATGCACCGCGCGAGTTGTTGAAGCCCCCAATGATGGCGGCAAAAAAGGCTTTGGTGCCCAAGCTCTCGCCCATGTCGAACTTGGCCAAATAGGTGGGCGTGACCAACAAAGCGGCGGCGGCGGCCAACACCGCGTTGATGGCAAAGGTGTAGAAGATCATGCGCGGCACATCGATGCCCAACACCGCCGCGCTTTCGGTGTTTTGCGCCACCGCTTGCATGGCCCGCCCCGTCACCGTGCGGTTGAGAAAGGCCTGGGTCAACAGCACCAAACACAGGGCAAATACAAAGGTGCCGATGTCCGAGCCTGACACATTGACCCCTGCCACATTCAACACCACGTCGGGAAAGACCTGTGGAAACGGTTGCGGCTCCGAGCTGTACCCGGCGCGCACCCCATTGCGCATGGCTATCGACAAGCCAATGGTGGCCACCACGATGGGCATCATGCCGTGCTTGAACAAGGGGTCGACCAAGCCGCGCTTGAACAACCAACCCAGCAACAACACCGCCACGCCGCAGGCCAGCAAAAAGGCCAGCGTCAGGGGCAGACCCTGGTGCAGCATGATGACCATCACAAAGGCGGGCAACATGACAAATTCACCCTGGGCAAAGTTGATGGTGCCCGACGCCTGCCACAGCAAGGTGAAACCCAGGGCGGCCAAGGCATAAATGCAGCCAGTGGCCATGCCACTGAAAAACAACTGAAGAAAATCGGTCATGCTGGTCTACCAGTCAAAAAAACGTGCCGGGTTGTCCCACATCATCTGCTGACATTGTTCGGGGCTGAACCAGCGCTCGATGAGCTTGAGCATGGGCCCGTAGTCCAAGCGCGATGTGGCGCGCAAATACGGCCAGTCCGACGCCCAAATGCAGCGGTCTGCACCAAATATTTGCCATACCCGCTGCACATGGGCTTGGGCATCGTCAAACGGAAAACCCTGCTGAGAAAACTTCACAAAGCCCGAAATTTTGATCACGCCCAGCCCACTGTCGGCCAGTTGGGCCAGAGCTTGCAAGCCCGGGGCTTGGGGGCCATCGGCCAGGTGGGGGCGGCCAGCATGGTCGATCAGGGTGCGCACGCGCACCTTCAAAATGCGCGGCAGCAAGGCCACCAATTGGTCGCCACTGGTTTGGAACTGCGCCCACATCCCCACGTCTGCCAAACGCTGCAACAAGGGATCGATGTCGTTGTAAAAATCCAGCCCATGAAACGAAGGGTTGAAGGCAATGCCCACAATGCCTTGCGATTGCAAGGCGTGCAACGCCGCCGTGGAGGTGTCGGCTTGGACCACCGCAATGCCTTTGAAGCGACCCCCGCCTTGGGCGATGGCGTCCAGCAAGCAACGGTTGTCTGTGCCGTAACCCGAATTGGGCCCCACCAGCAAGGCGTGGCGCACGGCATAGGTGTCCATCACGTGGGCAAAGTAAGCCGCCGAGCCCACCTCTTGCCCCTGCGGGTGATAGGCCACCTCAGCCGGGTACGGGAAGCGCTGCGGATCGAGCACATGACAGTGCCCATCGATCTTGGGCAGATCGAAGATGCTCATACAAGTTCCATCCAAAAGTGAACCCCCACCAGTGGGCTGGGGTTGCCCAGGCCCGGCCTGAAAAGGGCGCGTGGTCTGGTGGCCATGCGCGCTGGCAGGTGACAGCCTTGGGCAGGCGCTTTACTTTTTGTTCATCGGGGGCAGGGTTTCGGCCACCACGGTTTTGCCATTGCGAATTTCGGTGATGAAGCTTTCGCGGTCAATGTCGCCTTTGTCGTCAAAGCACACGTCCATCAACACGCCGGGGTATTGCTTGGCAGAAAAGCAGCTGTTGCGGATGGCGGCGGCGGCGGCTTTGCGGTCGACTTTGCCAGCTTTTTCGATCGCCGCTTTGAGCACATACACCGCGGTGTATCCCTTCACGCCGTTGTGGTCAGAAGTGGTGTTGTATGCGGCTTGGTACTTTTTGCCCCAGGCTTGCAGTTGCGGGGCTTCCACCGTCAGGCCCACGTGGGCCACTGCACCATTGGCGGCTTCACCGGCCAACTCCACCACCTTGGCACTGGTCAGCACGGTCTCGCCAATCACCGGCTTGTTCCAGCCTTGCTTGCGCAACTCGCGCAGCAACCGGGCCGACTCTTCTTCGTTGGTATAGGCAAACAAGGCATCCGCGCCCGACTGTTTGGCCTGGATCACGGCAGCGGAGAAGTCCACCTGCCCCGATTCGGTGGAAATTTCGGTCACGATCTGGGTGGGTGTGTTGGCCAACAGTTGTTTGATGGCCGCTTGCCCGCCCTTGCCAAAGTCATTGTTCACATACAAGACCGCCAGTTTTTTCGACTTGGCGTTGATGTAGCGCGCCACTTTGGGAAACGACACGCTTTGGCCAAACGCGGTGCGAAACACCCAGGGGTTGCCCTGCTGGGTGATGGAAGAGGCCTCGCCACCGGTGAAGTTGGGCGTCTCGCCGCGCTTGCTCTCGGCCATGGACACCATGATGGAGCCCGAAAACACCGGACCAAAAATGGCGAACACATCGTTGTCCACTGCTTTTTGCGTCAAACCTTTGGCCACTCCGGGGTTGCTTTGGGTGTCCTCTGATGTGTAGCTGATCTTGCGGTTCATGATGCCGCCAGCGGCGTTGATTTCTTTGATCGCCAGCTCCACGCCGTTTTTGAACATCACCCCCGACGTGGTGCCCGGGCCCGACATCTCCACGATGTTGGCGAACTTGATGTCTTGGGCCTGCGCAGCGCCAGCGGCGAGCGACAACAGCGCTGACAAGGCCAGCTCAAGGGGTTTGCGTGGGTTCATTTTCATCTCCAATGGTTGTGGCCCCGTCTGGGCGTGGTGGTTTTGCTGCTGAGCCCGCACTTTAATAAAGGCAGGCATGCGTTGGGTGAGAAATATGCCTCTATTGCGCGATTAACGAACTGTTTGGAACGATAATCGCACCAATTCAGGGTTTGTCCCAGATCCACCAGCCCCCATGCCCACCACACCTGCCCCCGCGCCAAGCACCTTGGCCGCCCGCGACTGGATCGCCGGGCTCGAGCGCGGCCTGTCCATCATCGAAACCTTTGACGAAGCCCACCCGCGCCTGTCGGCCCTGCAAGCGGCCCAGCGCTGCGGCCTGACGCGCACCGCCGCGCGGCGTTACCTGCTCACCCTCACCCACTTGGGCTACATGGCCACCGATGGGAAGTTGTTTTGGCTCACCCCACGGGTCATGCGGTTGGGCCAGTCTTATTTGGAATCGGCGCGACTGCCGCGCATCGTGCAACCATTTTTACAGCGCCTGGCCGCCAGCACCCATGAGACCTCGTACCTGAGCGTGCTCGATGGCGATGAAATCGTCTATGTCGCGCGCAATGGACCGGTGCGCCACATGAACACCGGCTTTGTGCTGGGTGCGCGGGTGCCAGCCCAGGTCACCGCGGCGGGCATGTTGCTGATGGCGCTCAAAGGGCCAGCAGCCATTGACGCTTGGCTCGATGCCCGAACCGCGTTGCAAACTTTCAGCGAACACACCATCACCGACTTGCCCGCCATGCGCGCGCAACTGCAACAAATACGTCAGCAAGACTGGGCGCTGTCAGAGCAGCAACTGGACTTGGACTACCGTGGCGTGGCCGTGCCTTTGCGTGACCGCATGGGCGAGGCTGTCGGGGCGTTGAGCATCATCATGCCCATGCAGCACGAGCCCTCGGGCGATGCGGTGCGCCGGGTGCTGCCTTTGCTCAAAGAGTCCGCGCAATCCATGCGCAACTTGATATGAAGGCTCAAACGACAGTCAGTGTGCGCCTGACCTGACCGCGCTCACCACGGTCGTCCACCCAGTCAACGGCAATTTCGCCCGACTGGGTGGCGCGCAAAAAAAACTCCACATAGGGGTTGGCCGACAAGCCCGACGAAGGCTCGATGCGCAGCACCTCTTGGCCCAAATAAGTGCAACGCAGGTCATTGATCACGTTGCGCGCAATGCGCCGGTTGTTCAAGTCAAGCAAGTAGCCTGTCTCCATCGGGTGCTGAACCAGCAGCCGCAGCTTAAAAACTTCACCAGCGCGCACTTGGGTGGGCATGTCAAAACGGGCTTGGGTCATGGTCAGCTGCCGTCCACGCAACCGGCTTCGGTCACGATCAAATCGGCCAACTCGTAGCGAAATTCGCCCGACGATAAACGGGCCAAGGCCACCAGTTGTTGGCCGCCTGCCAAACGCAGCCGGGTGCTGAACTCGGCCCGACCCATGTGTGGCCCGAGGTGCAACTTGGCCATCACCGTGACCGGGTTGCGTTGCGACAGCAGCCACAAATGGGTGACATGGTCTTGCGCCGTCATGGGGCTGTCAACCCAAACCCGAAAGGGCACCGACAAACCGTTGTCGGCCAAGATCACGGTTTCGATGTGCACACCGGTGCGCACCACAAGGGCACCCGCGACGATGGGGTCGAGCATTTCGCGCAAGCCCAGCAACTTGCCAGAGACCATGCCCTGGGCCTGCGCCGGCGGCAAACCGCCCAGCGCCCAAGTCACGCCAGCGGCCATGCCGCGAGCGCCAACGCCGGCCCACAAACCCAAACTGCGGCGCAGCCAAGACCGGCGCTGCGCCTGGGGGTTGGACTGGGGCCTCAAGCTTTGAGCGACAACCCGTGGTTTTTCAGCGGCAGTGAACGCACCCGCTTGCCGCTGGCGGCAAAGATGGCATTGCACAAGGCCGGGGCCAGCGGGGCTTGGGTGGGCTCGCCCACGCCACCCCAAAACCCACCCGTGGGTGCCACCACGGTTTTGACCTCGGGCATTTCGTTCAAGCGCATCAAGCGGTAGTCATGGAAGTTGGACTGCTCGATGCGGCCGTCTTTGACCGTCATCTCACCCCAGAAGATGGCGCTCAAGCCATGCACCACGCTGCCTTGCAACTGGGCTTGGATGTTGTCGGGATTGACCGCATAGCCCGGGTCGATGCCAATGACCACGCGGTGGATCTTGACGTCACCTTTGTCACTGACCGACACCTCGCACACGCAGGCCGTGTAACTGCCATAACCCTCGGTCTCGGCAATGCCACGAAACACCCCTTTGGGCAAGGGGCCGCCCCAGTCCGCGGCCTTGGCCACGGCTTGCAAGATGGCCACATCGCGGGGTGACTTTTGACCCAACGTGGCCAGGCGAAACGCCAACGGGTCTTTGCCCGCAGACAAGGCCAACTCGTCGATGAAGCACTCGCGCATGAACGGGTTTTGTGAATGGCCCACCGTGCGCCAAAAGCCCACCGGCACATTGGTGTTGCGCTGGGCGTAGTCGACCAAACTGTGGGGGATGTCGTAGGGGTGGTCGTTGAAGCTGGCCACGGCTTGTCCGTCCACCCCTTTGGGCAAGGGCAGGCGCAACAAAGTGGCCAAGATGGAGGGCGCACTGACGCGGATGTGCAAAGCCTGTAACTTACCGTCCTTGTCCATGCCGCCTTTGAAGCGCACCAAACTGGCGGGGCGATACAGGTCGTGCTGGATATCCTCTTCGCGGCTCCACACCATCTTGACGGGTGTGCCGGCCATGGCCTTGGCGATCATCACCCCTTGGCGGGTGAAGTCTTGCGGGCTCTTGCGCCCCAAGCCCCCACCGAGTTGCATCGGGTGCACGGTGACTTTGTCTTGGGCCACGCCTGCGGTGGCAGCCGACACGGCCAATGTGCCCTCTGGGTTTTGGGTCGATGTCCACACATCTAGCTTGTCGCCTTGCAACCAAGCCGTGCAGACCATGGGTTCCATGGTGGCATGGGCCAGGTAGGGGGTGTAGTACTCGGCCTCGATCACTTTGTCTGCGCTGGCCAAAGCCTGCACAGTGTTGCCATCGTCGCGCGCCACGGCCAACTCGGCTTGGCCCATGCCAGCTTTGAAGCTGGCCATGATGGCCGCACTATTGAGCTGCCCATTGTCGCCAGTCTCCCATTCAATGGCCACTTCGCGCAGTGCTTCTTTGGCGCGCCACCAGTTGTTGGCCACCACGGCGACAAACTCGCCCAGGTTGAGCACCTTGACAATGCCACGGCGGTTTTCCACCTTGGAGGCGTCCATGGATTTGACCTTGCCATTGAACACCGGGCAGGCGGCCACGGCGGCGTACAGCATGCCCGGCACTTGGGCATCGATGCCATAGCGGATTTTGCCGGTGACGATGTCAGGAATGTCCACCCGGGGCAAGGACTTGCCAATGATTTTCCAATCCTTGGGGTCTTTGAGTTTGACCTCTTTGGGCGCTTCGAGTTTGGCGGCATCGGCGGCGAGCTTGCCATACGACAGGCTGCGCTTGCTGGCCGCGTGGTGCACCTTGCCCAAGGCAGCGGTGCATTCGCTGGCAGGCACGCCCCACTGGGTGGCTGCGGCGGCGATGAGCATTTCACGCGCGGTGGCACCGGCTTTGCGCAAATACTCTTGCGAGTTGCGGATGGTGCGGCTGCCCACGGCGGCCATGTCGCCATAGGCGCGCTTGGTGCGCAGGTTTTCGTGGGCCGTGGCGTACTCGATGCGCACCTTTTTCCAGTCGGCTTCCAACTCGTCGGCCACCAACATGGGGGCCGAGGTGCGGCTGCCTTGGCCCATTTCGGCGCGGGCGTAGCGGATGATCACGGTCTCGTCGGCTTGGATTTCAATCCAGGCATTGAGTTTGGGTGTTTCTGCAGCGTCACCTTGGGTGGGCCAGAAAAAACCCAGCGACATGCCAGCGGCCGTGGTGGCCGAGACCTTCAAGAAGTCGCGCCGGGCCAAACCGGTGGGGGTGGTTTCTAGGTGATTCATGCGCGCACCCCTTTCTTGGCCACCGCATGGATGGCGGTGCGGATGCGGGCGTAGGTGCCGCAGCGGCAGATGTTGCCCATGGCCGCGTCAATGTCTTGGTCGGTGGGCTTGGGTTTTTTCTTGAGCAAGGCCACAGCCACCAAAATCTGGCCGCCTTGGCAGTAACCGCATTGGGGCACTTGGTGGTCAATCCAAGCCTGTTGCACGGGGTGCAGTTTGTCTTTTTGGGCCAAGCCTTCGATGGTGACCACTTTTTGACCCACCGCTGCCGACACCGGGTAGGAGCATGAACGCACCGGCTCGCCATTGAGCAGAACGGTGCACGCGCCACACTGGGCCACGCCACAGCCAAACTTGGGGCCTTTGACGTCGAGTTCGTCGCGCAATGCCCACAACAAAGGCATGTCGGGCTCCACGTCCAGTTCCCGAACCTGTCGGTTCACATCGAGTTTCATGCGGCTTCTCCTGCTGGTGTTGAGTTGAAAAATGCCAATCCCCCGCCCTTGGCCTGGGATCCAAAAACGATGCAGATTACCACCCTTGGGGTGTGGCGCGCTTTGGGGTTTTCATCCAGCCTCGTTTGCGTTGAATCAAAAGGGTTTGAAAGATGCAATACCCCGCAATAAATGGTGGTTATTCGCGCTTATGATGGCCCAATGCTCAGATCACACCCCACTGTTGCGATCAGCTTGGCTTGTGCTTTGTTGGTCAGCCCTGCCTTTGCCACCGACACCGTGGCCCCTGGTCAATTGCCCGACGCCTTGCAAAGCATGTGGCGCAATTACCAGCCTGACTTGGGTGAACTCGGCCGCTGCGCCGTGGCCTTTGACAGCCACACCGATCGCGACAAAATGGCCTTCACCTGCTCGGTGGGCATCCGCATCACCGCCGAAGGAGAGCGCCGCTCGCTGGCCCGATGCGAAGACATGCGCCAGCAAAAAGGCATCCGCTCCGCTTGCCGTTTGGTGCGCTGAAACATACCCAACCACACTGGCTGCATCAGCCTGTCACTGGCTTGAGCTCATCCCCAAGGGTTGCTGGTGGTGGCAAGGTCGCCTTTGACATCACGCCATCGCCAAAGCCGACTCAATGGCTTTGGCCACGCCCAGCAAGTCGCTGTCGTGGCCATTGGCACGCGCCAGCATCAAGCCCACGGGCAAATCGCCTGGGGCTTGGCACGGCAAACTGATGGCGCAACCGTCCCAGTAATTGATGGCAAAGGTGTTGCGCAGCAACAGCCGGTTGGCCGCAAAAAAAGCGGTGTCGCTGCCACAGGTGTCCTCGATGGGGGGGGCCACCAGCGGAACGGTCGGGCACATCACCGCGTCAAAGGCTTGCATGGCCAAGTTTGAGCGGCTTATCCATGCCTGGCGCTGGTCGATCATGGTCAGGTAGTCGGCTGCGCTCACGCCTTGGCCCAGCACCATGCGCTGGGCCACACGCGCGTCAAAGCGCGCCGCATCGGCCGCCAGGCGGTGACGGTGGGCCGCATACGCCTCGACCGGCGAGAAGCCGCCCGGCGCATTGAGGGTGGCGATTTCTCCCAGCTCTGACCAGGCCACTTCTTCGATCAGGGCCCCGGCGGCAGACAAGCGGCTGAGCGTGCGTGCAAAGGCCTGGGACACACCCGCGTCGAGTTCGTCTTGCATCAAGGTGCTGGGCACGGCCAGGCGCAGGCCTTGGACTGAGCGAGGGCGCACGGCCAGGGCTTGACCGCTGAGCACCGCATCAAGCAGCCAGGCACCGTCCACGCTGCGGGTGATGGCCCCCACGGTGTCGAGCGAGCGGGCCAATTCCATCGCGCCTTGGCGCGACACCCGCGACTGGCTGCCTTTGAAACCGACCAATCCGCACAAAGCGGCGGGGATGCGCAGCGAGCCGCCGGTGTCAGAGCCCAAACCGGCCACCGCCAGCCCCAAGGCCACCGACACCGCCGCGCCGGAGGATGAGCCGCCGGGGATGCGGGCGACAGCGGTATCGGCCGGGTTGCTGGGCGTGCCCCAATGCGGGTTGTAGCCAACCCCAGAGAACGCAAATTCGCTCATATTGGTTTTGCCGATCAAGGCGGCCCCGCTGGCGCGCAACAGGGCCACGGCGGGGGCATCTTGGGTGGCGGGGGCTTCGCGGGCACACACCACGCTGCCTGCGGTGGTGGTTTCACCGGCCACATCGAACAAATCTTTGATGCTCACCGGCAAGCCGGCCAAGGGCCCGAGGTAAACACCGCTGCGCCGCTGGGCATCGGCGTGGCGGGCGCTGGCCATGGCCGAATCGGCCCACAGATGGGTGAACACATGGGCCGCGGCCGGTTGCTTGGCCTGCGCCAATGACTCGGTCACCCAGGCCTCGCACGTGGTTTGCCCGTTGGCCAACGCCAGTTGCAAGGTGGAGATGGGTGCTTGTCTGGGGTGTGCTTGGGACATGGGGTTACTCTGTTTGGGTGAGGGGCCGTGGTTCACAAGGCGTTGATGCGAAGGGCCAAATCGAGATCGCGCTGGGTGACGCCAGCGGCATCGTGCGAACGCAAGCGAATGGAAACCCGGTTGTAGGACTGCGACCAATCGGGGTGGTGGTCCATGGCTTGGGCCAGCAAGGCCACTTGGGTGACAAAACCAAAGGCCTGGACGAAGTCGGCAAACACCCAATCGCGCGACAAATAAGCTGCGTCGCTGTCGTGCGCCCAACCCGGCAATTGGTGCATGGCCAATGCAATATCTGACGGATCGAGGGGTTGGGGCATGAAAGGGTCAAGTCAGTGGTGTCTTGACCATTGTGCCAAAGCATGGCCCAAAGCTGGGCAAGCCAAGGGATTACAAAAATTCAGGCGACTGAACGCACATCAAAACGGTTTGCGTCAAGCCATCGCGCTGGCGTGAACGCAACCACCATACCGAGCCTTTGCGCACACTCAACCCGGCCTCGGGCACGGCCAGAGCCAGCGCCAAAATTTGCCCCAACCAGGGTTGGTGCCCGACCAACAAGGTGGGGGTTTTTTGCGCTGGCCAATGCACCAGAGCGAGCAACTGCTCGGCTTGGCCGTCGGGCGACAACTCGTCGCGGGTTTTGTATTTGCGCCCCAAACACAGCACCGTTTGCTCGCAGCGGCGCGCGGGGCTGCTCAAAATGCGGGTGCTCTCGGGCAATTGGCGCTCCAGCCACTGGGCCATGCGCAGGGCTTGCTTTTCGCCGCGGGGGGTGAGTTGGCGCTCCATGTCATTGCCCCCGGGGACAGCCTCTTCAGCTTCAGCATGGCGCCACAAAATCAGGTCCATCGATCAGGCCTTGCTTTGGTAGCGCAGCATCAAGGCTTCTTGGGCGCTGAGCAAAGGATGGGGGCTATTTTTGGCCAAGTCAACATAGTCGCCATCTGCTTGCAAACTCCAGGCATTGGCGGTGTCGTGCAAATAGGCCACCAGGCATTCGTCAATGATGCGCTGGCGCAAGACCGGGTCGTTGACCGGCCAGGCCAACTCCACCCGGCGCAGCATATTGCGGTTCATCCAGTCTGCACTGGACAGATAGAGCGATTCGTCGTTGCCGCAGCGAAAGTAAAACACCCGCGAGTGCTCTAAAAAGCGGCCTATGACCGATCGCACGCGGATGTTGTCGGTCTGACCCGGCACTTGGGCGGGCAAGATGCAGGCGCCACGCACGATCAAGTCAATCTTCACACCTGCACGACCTGCGGCCATCAAGGCCCGCACCAAGTCTTCATCGGTCAACGCGTTCATTTTGGCCACCAAACGGGTGTCTTGGCCAGATTGCGCAGCCTGGGTCAGTTGCTCAATCTTCTCCAACAAGCGACGCTGCAAATAGAAAGGCGCCACCCACAGTTGCTGCAAGCGCGGTGGGCGGTTTTGGCTGGCCAGCAGACCAAACACGCTCTCGACCTCGGCGGTCAGTTCATTGTCGGCACTCAAGTGGCTGATGTCGGTGTAGAGCTTGGCAGTTTTGGGGTTGTAGTTGCCGGTGGACAGGTGCACGTAGCGGCGGATGTGTGCGCCCTCGCGTCGGCTGATGAGCATCATCTTGGCGTGCGTTTTCAGGCCCACCACGCCATACACCACTTGGGCACCGATGCGCTCGAGCTTTTCTGCCCAATTGATGTTGGCCTCTTCGTCAAAGCGGGCCTTGAGTTCAACCACCACCGTCACCTCGATGCCACGGCGCACCGCTTCGGTGAGCAAGTCCATCATGGCCGAGTCGGTACCGGTGCGGTAAATGGTCTGCTTGATGGCCAATACCTTGGGGTCTTGCACAGCCTCACTCAAAAACGACAGCACCCCGTCAAAGCTCTCAAAGGGCTGGTGGAAAAAAATATCGCCTTGCTTGCGCAGGCGCTCAAACACAGATTCTCGACCGACCAACTGGGCTGGAAAACTGGCCCGATATGGCGCAAAAAGCAACTTGGGTTTGTCAATCAGGTCGATCAGTTGGTTCAAGCGCACCAGGTTCACCGGGCCGTGCACGCGGTACAAGGCGTGGGCGGGCAACTCAAATTGATGCAGCAAAAAATCGGCCAAAAAGGCCGAGCAGCCCGAGGACACCTCCAGGCGCACAGCAGCACCGTAATTGCGGTGTTGCAAGCCTTGGCGCAGGGCGGTGCGCAGGTTTTGTACGTCCTCGGCGTCCAGCGCCAAGTCGGAATGCCGGGTGACGCGAAACTGCGAAAACTGCCCCACCACGCGGCCTGGGAACAAGTCGCTGAGGTGCGATCGGATGACGCTGGACAAGGACACAAACAAAGTTTTTTTACCCGCCAGTTTGTCGGGCAGGCGGATCACCCGGGGCAAAACCCGTGGCACCTTGACGATGGCGATTTCGTTTTCGCGGCCAAAGGCGTCTTTGCCCGACAAACGCACAATGAAATTGAGTGACTTGTTGGCCACCTGTGGGAATGGGTGGGCCGGGTCCAGGCCCACTGGGGTGAGCAAGGGCTTCACATGGTTTTGAAAATAGGTCTTGACCCACTGCTGCTGGGCAGGGTTGCGCTCGCCGTGCGACAAGATATGGATGCCGTTTTTAGCAAAATCTGGTAGCAAATGCCCGTTGTACAACTCGTATTGCTCGTCGACCAGCGCATGGGCGCGCTCGCTGATGCGGGCATGGCTGCTGGGGCTGTAGGCACCTGCGTGCTTGCCTTGGCGTGACGCGCTCAAGTGCAATTCGGCACGCACTTCAAAAAACTCGTCCAAGTTGGACGACACGATGCACAGGTAACGCAGCCGCTCTAGCAAAGGGACATCGGCGCGCCGAGCCCAGTCCAACACCCGCAGGTTGAAGCGCAAGATGCTTTCGTCGCGGTCAAGCAAGGGCACAGGTGTGGCGCGGTGGGCAGAGGAAGTGCTCAAAGCACTGGATCCAAGTACATCAGCATGGCATTCATCTTACGTGTCAAATATGGCAAATTGATGACGGTCATGTGACACACATCAAGTAAATCGGGCTTATCCAGCTGGCAGGGTTTGCGCCAGCCGCTGAGCCAAAGCCAGCGAGCGCTGGGCGTTGGCCGATTCCACCATGATGCGCAGCAGCGGCTCGGTGCCGCTGGGGCGCACCAGCAATCGGCCCTGCTCACCCAATTCGGTTTGCACCAGGGCCATTTCGCGGGCCAAAGGCGTGTGGGTGGTCCAATCCAGACCCCGTGGCAAGCGCACATTGAGCAAGGTTTGGGGGAACAAGGTCACCCCTTCAAGCATTTGCGCCAAACTTTGCTGCTGCATGACGCAGGCTTGCAGCACCTGCAAAGCGCTGACCATGCCGTCGCCCGTGCTGTGCTTGTCCAGCGCCAGCAAGTGGCCCGAGCCCTCGCCCCCCAACAACCAACCGCGCTCTTGCAATGCCTCGAGCACATAGCGGTCACCCACTTTGGCGCGCACCATCTGCACGCCCTGGGCGTGCAAGGCCAACTCCACCGCCATATTGGTCATCAAGGTGCCCACCACCCCTGGCAGGGGCAGTTCGCGCTGCAATCGGTCTTTGGCCAACACGTAGAGCAACTCATCGCCGTTGTACAAGCGGCCTTGGGCATCGACCAATTGCAACCGATCGGCGTCGCCATCCAATGCCACGCCATAGTTGGCACCATGGGCCAAAACGGCCGCCACCAGCGCCTCGGGGTGGGTGGCCCCCACGCCTTGGTTGATATTGAGACCGTCGGGCGCACAACCAATGGCCACCACCTCGGCCCCCAACTCTTGAAATACCTGGGGGGCGACCTGATAGGCCGCGCCGTGGGCCGCGTCCACCACCAGCTTCAAGCCTTTGAAACTGAGTTGGGGATCGACCGTGCTTTTGCAAAACTCAATGTAGCGCCCTGGGGCATCGTCCAGGCGGCGCGCTTTGCCCAGGGCCTGTGAACTCGCCCATTCGGGGGGGCTTTGCAAACGCGCTTCCACCGCCAACTCCCAAGCGTCGGGCAATTTGCTGCCATTGGCGCTGAAAAATTTGATCCCATTGTCTGGGTACGGGTTGTGACTGGCACTGATGACCACCCCAAGTTGGGCGCGCTGGGCGCGGGTGAGGTAGGCCACTGCCGGCGTGGGCAAGGGGCCCAATAGCAGCACATCCACCCCGGCCGAATTGAAACCCGACTCGAGTGCCGACTCCAGCATGTAGCCCGATATGCGGGTGTCTTTGCCAATCAACACCTTGGGGCGGGGGTGGTCTTGCTTGAGCACCTGGCCCACCGCATGGGCGAGCATGAGCACAAAATCGGGCGTGATGGGGGCTTGGCCCACGGTGCCGCGGATGCCATCGGTTCCAAAATACTGTCGGCTCATAGGTCTGTCTCCGAATTCATCTTAAATCACAGGGTTCATGTTGCCGCGGCATTGCCACGCCACTGAGCGCGGTTGCGCGGCCGACCAGACTTGGACCGCAGCCAGCGTTTCTGCCACATCGTGCACGCGCAACACCCGTGCCCCGCGCTCAAGCGCAAGCACCGCAGCGGCCACGCTGGGCACCAAGCGTTGGTCCACCGCCAAGCCGGTGACCGCGCCCAAAGAAGATTTGCGCGACCAACCCAGCAACAAACCGTGACCGAGCGCCAGCAATTCCGCTTGCCGCGCCAGCAACTCAAAGTTTTGCGCCACGGTCTTGCCAAACCCAATGCCAGGGTCGAGCAAGATGCGCGCGCGCACCACCCCCAGCGCATGCAATCGGCTGGCATGGTGTTGCAAAAATTCTTTCACCCCATCAAAGGCTTGGCCCTCCATGGGTTGCACTTGCATGGTGGCGGGCTCGGCATGCATGTGCATCAGGCACACGCCGCATTGGCCGTGGTCGGCCACCACTTGGGCGGCACCCGGTTGGCGCAATGCCCAGATGTCGTTGATGATGTCGGCGCCCGCGTCCAAAGCGGCACGCATGACGGCAGGCTTGCAGGTGTCGACGGAGACAGGCACGTTCCAACTCACTGCCGCTTGAACGACACTTTGGATGCGCGCCCACTCTTCATTGGCATCCACGGGGGCGGCCCCCGGTCGGGACGACTCGCCGCCAATGTCGAGCAAGTGCGCGCCTTCGCGCAACAGCCGCTGGGCATGCCCGATGGCGGCCTGAGCATCAATGTGCTGCCCTCCACCAGAGAACGAGTCCGGCGTGACGTTGACAATGCCCATCACCAAGGGCGTGGACAAATCCAAGCGAAAGCGCGAGGTCTGCCAAAAAGACGCATGGGGCCGAAGCCCCATGTGGTGTTGGTCCATCAAAGCGCTCAGGCGGTCGAAGCCGCGGGCTTGGTCGCGGCCGGTGCATTGCCGCCACCTTCGCCGCCCGATGGGGGTGGTGTGCGCGCCACCCAGTCTTTGTGTGGGCTCGGTGGCCGACCGGCCATGATGTCATTGAGTTGGTCGCTGTCGATGGTTTCCCATTCCAGCAACGCGCTGGCCATGGCATGCATCTTGTCTTGGTTTTCCTCGATCAATTGGCGCGCCAAAGCGTATTGGCGATCAATGATGCTGCGCACCTCTGCGTCGACCTTTTGCATCGTGGCCTCGCTCATGTTGGTGGTTTTGGTCACTGAACGGCCCAAAAACACCTCACCTTCGTTTTCGGCATAGACCATGGGGCCCAGCGCTTGGGACATGCCATAGCGCATGACCATGTCACGTGCAATTTGCGTGGCCCGCTCAAAGTCGTTGCTGGCACCGGTGGTCATTTGCTTCATGAACACCTCTTCGGCAATCCGGCCCCCAAACAGCATGCTGATTTGGTTGAGCATGTATTCGCTGTCGTAGCTGTAGCGGTCCTTTTCGGGCAGGCTCATGGTCACGCCCAGAGCGCGTCCGCGCGGAATGATGGTGACCTTGTGCACCGGATCGCACTTGGGCAACAGCTTGCCGATCAAAGCGTGGCCGGACTCGTGGTAAGCCGTGTTGCGCCGCTCTTCTTCGGGCATGACCATGCTTTTGCGCTCGGGGCCCATCAAAATTTTGTCCTTGGCTTTTTCGAAGTCTTGCATCTCCACCACGCGGGCATTGCGCCGCGCAGCCATCAGGGCCGCTTCATTGCATAAATTGGCCAAATCGGCGCCGCTCATGCCCGGGGTACCACGGGCAATGACCCCTGCATTGACGTCTTGGCTCAAGGGCACTTTGCGCATGTGCACATTGAGGATTTGCTCACGCCCACGGATATCGGGCAAGGTCACGTAAACCTGGCGGTCAAAACGACCCGGACGCAACAAAGCAGCGTCCAAAATGTCAGGCCGGTTGGTGGCCGCCACCACGATGACACCCAAATTGGTTTCAAAGCCATCCATCTCGACCAGCATCTGGTTCAGGGTTTGCTCGCGCTCGTCGTTGCCCCCGCCCAAACCAGCACCGCGCTGGCGGCCCACCGCATCGATCTCGTCGATGAAGATGATGCATGGCGCATTTTTCTTGGCGTTTTCGAACATGTCACGCACCCGGGCAGCGCCCACGCCCACAAACATTTCAACAAAGTCAGACCCGGAAATGCTGAAGAACGGCACTTTGGCTTCGCCTGCGATGCCTTTGGCCAGCAAAGTCTTGCCGGTTCCCGGGGGACCGACCAACAGCAAGCCGCGGGGAATGCGTCCGCCAAGTTTTTGAAATTTTTGCGGGTCCTTCAAGAAGTCAACCACCTCTTTGACCTCTTCTTTGGCCTCGTCACAACCGGCCACATCGGCAAAGGTCACGGTGTTGTTGTTCTCATCGAGCATGCGCGCTTTGCTTTTGCCAAAGCTGAAAGCGCCGCCCTTGCCACCACCTTGCATTTGGCGCATGAAATAAACCCAGACTCCGATGAGCAATAGCATGGGACCCCAGCTGACCAGCAAGGTCATGAGCAAAGAGCCCTCTTCGCGCGGCTTGACATCGAACTTGACGTTGTTGGCAATCAGGTCGCCCACCAAGCCACGGTCCAGGTAGGTGGCCGTGGTGCGCACCTTGCGATCGTCTGTGGTGGTGGCGATGATTTCGGTACCGCCCTGCCCCTCTTGGATGGTGGCGGTCTTGATGCGCTTGCTGCGCACCTCGTCCAAGAATTCAGAGTACCCCAGGTAGCCAGAACCTGGGCCTGCGGTTTTGTCGAATTGTTTGAACACGGTGAACAGCACCAGGGCGATCACCAGCCACACTGCAATTTTGGAAAACCATTGATTGTTCAACACATGCTCCGACAAGTTACACCCAAGTCCAAAACGGATCCTGGGTAGCTTGAGGTCATTTTAGGCTTTTCAATGCCCCATGGACACCAACGGGGATAAACCATGGTTCTAACGGCCAAACAGGGGCTGCACCGTGTTAAAAATGGGAAAAACCCAACACCCAACAGGGTCAGGCAAGGGGCTTCAACCCCACGCCGACCAAAAAGGTTTCCGACGATTTGTCCCGACTGGCCTTGGGTTTGATGGGCTTGACCAATTTGAAATGGTCCTTGAAAAGCTGCACCCATTGGGCATAACCTGCACCATGGAATACCTTGACCACCAACGCACCCTGCGGTTTCAGATGGTCGCGGCAAAAGTCCAAAGCGAGTTCGACCAAATGTTCGATGCGCGCCGCATCCACAGAGGCCAGCCCCGACAAGTTGGGGGCCATGTCTGACACCACCACATCGGCCAAGCGTCCGTCCAGCGCCAGCACCAACGACTGCAACACCGTGTCGTCGCGCAAATCGCCCTGCAAAAACTGCACCCCCTCGATGGGCTCCATGGGCAACAAATCCATCGCGATGATGGTCCCATGCAATGCGCCCACTGCGGCCCCTTGAGGCGATAAACGGCGGCGCAAATATTGGCTCCATGCACCCGGGGCGCTGCCCAAGTCCACCAAGACTTGCCCGGGTTTGATCAGGCCCAGTGTTTCGTCGATTTCCTTGAGCTTGTATGCGGCACGGGCCCGGTATCCCTCTTTTTGCGCCAGTTTGACGTAGGGGTCGTTGACATGGTCATTGAGCCATGATTTATTGACTTTCTTGCTTTTTGTTTTGATTTTCATGGGCCAGCCTGGGACGGGGGATAATAACCGCCATGTCCATGATCTTGCTCACCCCCGCACAGCGCAAAGAACACCGCGCCCTCGCACACCACTTGGACCCGGTGGTGATGATTGGCAACGAAGGCTTGAGTGCTTCGGTGCAAAAAGAAGTTGAAGCCGCCTTGCAAGCCCATGGCTTGATCAAAATCCGCGTGTTGGGAGACGACCGGCCCGCCCGCGAGGCCATGCTGCAACAACTGGCCGAGACTTTGAATGCAGCTCCCATTCAACACATCGGTAAATTATTGGTGTTGTGGCGGCCCAAAGAAGAAAAAAAGCGCAGCATCAGCGAAGACCGCATGCCCGGACCGCGTGAGGTCAAGGTGCTCAAATACAGCACCCGCGGCGGGCAAAGGCCCGAGGTCAAACGATTGCAGGTGTTGGGCAACCAGCGGCTGACCGCCGGCGGTCAGGTCAAACGCGCCAAACCCAAACAGCGATCGCTCAAAAAAACCAGCCAAGACTGAGCAGCACCCCTTGGTGTGCACACAGACCTTTGCAAGGTTGTGTGATTCGGCTTGACCCTGTCAGGCCTGAACTGGACCCTGGTTTTCGCTGTTGAGTCGCCACCAGTGGGCCGACAAGCAAACCCACTGCAAAACCCAGCCAGCAGTGCCCAGGCCATGCCACCAGGCCAAGTTTTCTCGCGCCATGATGCGTGGTGCAATGCCCCACTCCAAAATGGCTGCCAACATCAAAGCGGCCATGACCCACGGCGATGGACTGTGCAGGAGACCCTGCTGATTGGCCATGCGCTGCCCCGCCCACAAACTGAACAGGCCACAGCCCAAGCCCACCCAGGCTTGGGCGCTGAACAAATGGGCCGCCATGCCAGCGGCCAGCGCTTTGCTCGGCGCATGGGCAAATAACAAGGGCACCACCCAAACCCCTAAGGCGGTGAGGCTGCCCCACCACAAGGCAGCGGTCAACAGCAAGGTGCGTCGCAAAAGCATCAGCGGTAGGACACCTGCATGATTTCAAAGCGCCGTTGTCCAACCGGGGCCTGCACCACGGCCACATCGCCGCTTTCTTTGCCAATCAAGGCACGCGCAATCGGGCTGCTGATGTTGATCAGCCCCAACTTGAGGTCGGCCTCGTCCTCCCCCACGATTTGATAGGTGACGCGTTCGCCAGATTCTTCGTCTTCCAGCTCGACGGTGGAGCCGAAAACCACCTTGCCCTCGGCATTGAGGGTGGAGGGGTCGATCACCGAGGCCATCGACAATTTGCTTTCAATGTCTTGAATGCGTCCCTCGATAAAGCCTTGGCGGTCTTTGGCCGCGTCGTATTCGGCGTTCTCGCTCAGATCGCCTTGGGCGCGGGCTTCGGCAATGGCCTGGATCACCGCCGGGCGATCCACCGTCTTGAGTCGGTGCAGTTCTTCCTTGAGTTTTTCAGCGCCGCGCAGGGTGATGGGGATGGTGGCCATGTCTCAAAATCCTAAAAAAAACCGCCGGGGGTCGCCCCCCAGCGGTGTGTTGTTATGGGTAAATTATGCCGCCAATTGGGCGTGCAGCTCCTGCACCGAATAAACCTCCAGATGATCCATGTGCTTCATCCCTTGCACCGCCGCTTCGGCCCCGGCAATGGTGGTGAAGGTGGTCACCCGTGCCAGCAGGGCAGAGGTGCGGATCTGGCGCGAATCGGCAATGGCATTGCGCCGCTCCTCAACGGTGTTGATGACCAAAGCGATTTCGTTGTTTTTGATCATGTCCACCACATGGGGGCGACCTTCGGTCACCTTGTTGACGGCGACCACAGCCAAACCGGCCGCAGCGATGGCCTGCGCCGTACCCTTGGTCGCCACCAACTCAAAGCCCATGGCCACCAAGTCGCGCGCCACCGCCACAGCCCGTGGTTTGTCGTTGTTCTTGACTGTCAAAAACACCTTGTTGACCGCATCGGTGGGTCGGGGCAATTTGGTGCCCGCCCCCATTTGGCTTTTGACAAAAGCTTCGCCAAAGGTTTTGCCCACGCCCATGACCTCGCCGGTGGATTTCATCTCCGGCCCCAAGATGGTGTCCACGCCTGGGAATTTGACAAACGGGAACACCGCTTCTTTGACGCTGAAGTAAGGTGGCGTGACCTCGCGCGTGACACCTTGGCTGGCCAGGCTTTGCCCCACCATGCAGCGCGCCGCCACCTTGGCCAACGGGATGCCGGTGGCTTTGCTGACGTAAGGCACGGTGCGGCTGGCGCGCGGGTTGACCTCGAGCACATAAATCACATCTTGGCCATCGACATGCTGGATGGCGAACTGCACATTCATCAAGCCCACCACATTCAAGGCGGCGGCCATGGCCGCTGATTGCCGCTTGAGTTCAGCCACCGTGGCCGGTGCCAGCGAATACGGCGGCAAGGAGCAGGCTGAGTCGCCACTGTGCACACCGGCTTGCTCAATGTGTTCCATCACTCCACCGATGAAAGTTTGCCCTTCCGGGTCGCGCAGACAATCGACGTCGCATTCAATGGCGTCGTTGAGGAAGCGATCAAGTAAAACGGGCGAGTCGTTGCTGACCTTGACCGCTTCGCGCATATAGCGCTCCAAGTCGCGTTGCTCGTGCACGATTTCCATCGCGCGGCCACCAAGCACATAGCTGGGGCGCACCACCAAGGGGTAGCCCAAAGCAGCCGCCTTCTCCAAGGCCTCGGGTTCGGTGCGTGCGGTCGCATTGGGCGGTTGGCGCAAGCCAAGGTTTTGCAGCAAGCCTTGAAAGCGTTCGCGGTCTTCGGCCGCGTCGATCATGTCGGGGCTGGTGCCAATGATGGGCACACCTGCGGCCTCCAAACCCAAGGCCAGTTTGAGCGGGGTCTGACCGCCGTACTGAACAATCACCCCCAATGGTTTTTCTTTGTCCACGATTTCGAGCACATCTTCCAACGTGAGAGGCTCGAAATACAAGCGATCGCTGGTGTCGTAGTCGGTGGACACCGTCTCTGGGTTGCAGTTGACCATGATGGTCTCGTACCCGTCTTCGCGCATGGCCAAAGCCGCGTGCACACAGCAATAGTCGAACTCAATGCCTTGGCCAATGCGGTTGGGCCCGCCACCGAGGACCATGATTTTTTGCCGGTTGGTGGGTTCGGACTCGCACTCGTCTTCATAGGTCGAGTACATGTAAGCGGTATCGGTGGCGAACTCGGCCGCACAGGTATCGACGCGCTTGTACACCGGTCGCACGCCCAAGCTGTGTCGCCGCTCACGCACCGCCTGCTCGGTGCTGTGGGTGAGTTTGGCCAAACGGCGATCGGAAAATCCTTTTTTCTTCAAGGCGCGCATGTCGTGCACCTCGATGGAATCGAGCGTGGCAGTCTCCAACTCCAACTCAATTTTGACGATCTCTTCGATTTGCACCAAAAACCACGGGTCAATCTTGGTCAAGTCATGCACTTCTTGCACACTCATGCCCTGGGCAAATGCATCGCCCACATACCAAATGCGGTCCGGGCCGGGTTCACCCAATTCTTTTTCGAGCACCTCGCGGTCCTGGGTTTTTTCGTTCATGCCATCCACGCCCACCTCAAGGCCGCGCAAGGCTTTTTGGAATGACTCTTGAAAGGTGCGGCCCATGGCCATGACTTCGCCGACCGACTTCATTTGGGTCGTCAAGCGGCTATCGGCCTGGGGAAACTTTTCAAAGGCAAAACGCGGGATTTTGGTGACCACGTAATCGATGCTGGGCTCAAAACTCGCCGGCGTGGCCCCGCCGGTGATGTCATTGCGCAATTCATCCAAGGTGTAGCCCACGGCCAGCTTGGCCGCTACTTTGGCAATCGGAAAACCCGTGGCCTTGGAGGCCAAGGCAGAGGAACGCGACACCCGAGGGTTCATCTCAATGACGATCATGCGGCCATCTTTGGGGTTGATGGAAAACTGCACGTTGGAACCGCCCGTATCGACGCCAATTTCACGCAACACCGCCAAGCTGGCGTTGCGCATGATTTGGTATTCCTTATCGGTCAGAGTTTGGGCCGGGGCCACCGTGATGGAGTCGCCGGTGTGCACCCCCATCGGGTCGAGGTTTTCGATGGAACACACGATGATGCAGTTGTCTGCCTTGTCGCGCACCACCTCCATTTCATACTCTTTCCAGCCCAGCAATGACTCTTCAATCAAAAGCTCATTGGTGGGGGATGCTTCCAAGCCGCGCTTGCAAATGGTTTCGAACTCTTCGGCGTTGTAGGCAATGCCTCCACCGGTGCCTCCCAAGGTGAAGCTGGGGCGGATCACGGTGGGAAAACCCACCGACTTTTGCACCGTCCAGGCCTCGTCCATCGAATGGGCGATGCCCGAGCGGGCGGAACCCAGGCCGATCTTGGTCATCGCGTCTTTGAACTTGAGCCGGTCTTCGGCTTTGTCGATGGCCTCTGGGCTGGCCCCAATCAACTCGACCTGGTACTTTTCAAGCACGCCTTGGTGCCACAGGTCCAAAGCGCAATTGAGCGCGGTCTGTCCACCCATGGTGGGCAAGATCGCATCAGGCCGCTCTTTGGCGATGATTTTTTCCACCGTTTGCCAGGTGATGGGCTCGATGTAAGTCACATCGGCCGTCGCCGGATCGGTCATGATGGTGGCCGGGTTGCTGTTGATCAAGATGACCTTGAAGCCCTCTTCGCGCAAGGCTTTGCAAGCCTGCACGCCAGAGTAATCAAATTCGCAGGCCTGCCCAATCACAATGGGGCCCGCGCCGATGATGAGGACGCTGTGGATGTCTGTGCGCTTAGGCATGCTTAACTCTCGATGTACCGCTGTGGATGGGTGTGTTCATGCCCGCGCCTGCATCAAACCGACAAAACGGTCAAACAAATAGGCGATGTCGTGCGGCCCCGGTGAGGCCTCGGGGTGTCCCTGAAAACAAAACGCGGGGCGGTCGGTGCGGGCCAGGCCTTGCACGGTACCGTCAAACAAGCTGACGTGGGTGGCGCGCAAATGGGCCGGCAATGTGTTGGCGTCCACCGCGAAGCCATGGTTTTGGCTGGTGATAGAGACCCGACCCGTATCGAGGTCTTTCACCGGGTGATTGGCACCATGGTGGCCAAACTTCATCTTGAAGGTTTTGGCGCCACTGGCCAAGGCCATGATTTGGTGGCCCAGGCAAATGCCAAAGGTGGGCAAACCGGCATCGATCACCGTTCGGGTCGCCTCGATGGCGTAATCGCAAGGCTGGGGGTCGCCCGGCCCGTTGGAGAGGAACACACCATCGGGGCGCAATTTCAAAACTTCTTGGGCTGGCGTTTTGGCCGGTACCACGGTGAGGCGGCAACCGCGTTGTGCCAGCATGCGCAAGATGTTGTGTTTGATACCAAAGTCATAAGCCACCACATGAAAGCGCGGTGTTTCCAAACGGCCATAGCCCGAACCCAACTGCCATTCGGTTTGGTCCCATTCAAAGGGCTGGGTGGCCGATACCTTTTGGGCCAAATCCAAACCCGCCATATTGGGTGCCGCTTGGGCTGCGGCCATGGCTTTTTGTCGCCATTCGTGGCTCATGGCCTGCCCCGCAGGCAAGCCAAGAATGCAACCGTTTTGTGCCCCATGCGTGCGCAAATGGCGGGTCAACTGCCGGGTGTCAATGCCGGCAATGGCCACCGTGCCGGCCGCGATCAAATAGGTCGACAAGTCGTGCTGGCTGCGAAAGTTAGATGCCACCAAGGGCAGGTCTTTGATGATCAAACCGGCGGCATGGACGCGCTGCGCTTCGACATCTTCGGCACTGGTGCCGTAATTGCCAATGTGTGGATAGGTCAGGGTGACCAATTGCTGGCAATAGCTGGGGTCGGTGAGGATTTCTTGATAGCCGGTGATGGCGGTGTTGAAAACCACCTCGCCCACCGTGGTGCCCGAGGCACCGATCGACTGCCCCTGCCACAGCGTGCCGTCTGCAAGCGCCAAAATGGCCTCGGGATGTTTCCCCTGTAAAGACAAAAGCACTGGGTTCTCCGTGGTTCGGTGACGCCCCAGCGCGTTCAAAAAATCCCACAGAAAACAGGTTTCGGTGGGATCTGCGTCGCTGCTTGTGAAAGGGGGATGCTTGGGTTCGAGCTGGGGGCGTGCGGTTGGGTGCGAAAAGCGCTCCATTGTAACCGAGGGGCTTTTCGCAGGTCGTGGGATCGCTGGTCTCGTGCCCACCGCAAAGAACCCAAGGCCCCATGTCGTGCAAAAAACACCGCCAAGGGCTTGACCTGCCTGATTCAGGTGGTTTTGAGGCGTGCCTGCGCCGCCGCACTGGCGTGCAAACACACCGCGGCCGCTGCAGCCACATTGAGGGACTCTTCTCCCCCCGGTTGCGCGATGCGCACGCGCCGCTGGGCTGCGTCCAACAGCGCCGCTTGCACACCCTGCCCTTCATGGCCCAGCAACCAAGCGCATGGCCAAGGCAGGCTCTGAGCCCCCTCGCACTGGTGCAGCCAGTCCCCTTGGTGGGAGCTGGTGGCAATCAGCGGAACGCGCAAGGCCAAGGCATCTGCCACCGATGCCGATTCGACCAAGCGCAGTGCAAAATGCGCGCCCATGCCGGCGCGCACCACCTTGGGGCTCCACAAACCAGCCGTGCCGCGCAAAGCCACCACCTGGGCAAACCCGAAAGCGGCTGCACTGCGCAAGACAGACCCCACATTGCCCGCGTCTTGTACCTGATCGAGCACCACCGTGGCCAGCGAAGGGTCGATCTGCGGTGCATTTGGCAAGTCCACCACGAAGCCCATTTTTTGGTCTGCTGCCAAAGGGCTCAAGCCGTCGAAAAGAGCATCGGCCAGCACCATCACCCTGGGAAGTGAAAAGTCGCTGTACGCACCTTCGCGCTCCCACCTCGACTGTGCAAACACTGCTTGCGATACCACCCACCCCCGCGCCAGTGCGGCGCGACACAGGTGGTCGCCTTCGAGCCACAACTGGCCACGCTTTCGATAGGCCGAATTGTCTTTGACCAAGACGCGCAAGGCCTTGAGCGCGGGATTGTCACGCGACACTATCGTGTGCACCACGGGCGTGTTCACGCCAAATCCCTCAGCAACACCTTGGCCACGGGCGAAAAGCTGCGCCGGTGCCAAGGCGTGGCCCCATGCAACTGCAACGCCTGCAAATGCTGCACCGTTCCGTAACCTTTGTGTGCAGCAAAACCATAAGCGGGGTACTCGGCGTCAATTTCAAGGCACCAACGGTCGCGTGCCACCTTGGCCAAAATCGAGGCAGCAGAAATGGCTGGCACTGTGCGGTCTCCTTGCACCACCGCCTCGGCCATGATGTCCAGGGTGGGCAAACGGTTGCCGTCGACCAGCACCTTGTTGGGTTTGAGCCGCAACCCCAACACCGCGCGACGCATGGCCAGCAATGTGGCTTGCAAAATATTGAGGCGATCGATCTCCTCCACGCTGGCCTGCGCCACGCTGAAACACAAGGCACGGGCATGGATTTGATCCCTCAAATGCTCGCGTTGCCGCGCCGTCAGTGTTTTGGAATCGGCCAATCCTTTGATGGGGTTTAACTCATCGAGAATCACCGCTGCGGCCACCACCGGGCCGGCCAAGGGACCACGGCCGGCCTCGTCCACTCCGGCCACCAACCCGGGCACATCCCAGGGCAAGGGCGCTTGTTCAGCGTGCCAAATTTTTTTCGATCGCATCGGTGGCCAACTTCGCTGTGTCGCGCAATAAACTGTGGTGGATGTCAATGAACCGCTGCTGCAAATGCGCAACCCGTTGAGCTTGGTTCAGCCAGTCCAGCGCAGCCTGCCCCAAAGCAGCAGGGGTGGCTTGATCTTGTAAAAATTCCGGCACCAAAAATTCGCTGGCCAAAATATTGGGCAACCCCACCCATGGCTGCAACTTTTGCCGCCGCATGATTTGCCAACTCAACGGGTTCATGCGGTAAGCAATGACCATGGGTCGCTTGAACAACGCCGCCTCCAAGGTGGCCGTGCCGCTGGCCACCAAACTGACATCGCACGCAGCCAAAGCCAAGTGCGACCCCGCCTCGGTGATGGTCAGTGGGACCAACCCAGCTTCGCGGCCTGTCCATTTTTGCAAACGCCCGCGCAAAGTTGAAAAAGTGGGCAGCACAAAGTGCAGGTTGGGCTCGCGCTCGCTCATCCAACGGGCCGCCCGAAGAAATATGGGGGCCAGTTGATCGATTTCAGAGGCCCGACTGCCAGGCATCAATGCCACCACCGTTGCATGGTCCGGTAAGCCCAATGAGCGGCGTGCAGCCACGCGGTCAGCTTGCATGGGTATGGTGGCGGCAAAAGGATGTCCCACATAGGTGCTGTCGATGCCGTGCGCCGAGAGCAAGGCCGGTTCAAAGGGGAAGATACACAACATGTGGCGCACACTTTGACGGATTTTCTCCAACCTGTGGGCTCGCCAAGCCCATACCGAGGGGCAAACAAAATGCACCGTTGGTACGCCCGCCGCAAGCAGTTGATGCTCCAAATCCAGGTTGAAGTCAGGCGCATCCACTCCCACAAAAACGGCCGGGGGACTGGCCAGCAACCGCTTTAGAAGTTGTCGCCGCATCGCCACAATGCTTCTGTAGTGGCGCAGCACTTCGATATACCCTCGCACGGCAAGTCTTTCGTGCGGCCACCATGCTTCAAAACCTTGTTCAACCATGCGCGGCCCCCCAATGCCATGCGCAGGTGCCTGGGGCCAGCGCCGGTGCAGGCCTTGAAGCAACAGGCCTGCGAGCATATCGCCCGAGGCCTCACCCGCAACCATGGCAATGGTGGGGTTGGTTTGGTTCATGGGGCGGTTAGCGAAACCTGGCGTGCGACTCAGCGCACGATGCCGCGCTGGGGCGAGACTTGGCGCAAGAAGTTCACCATCAGGTCCACATCGTCCTGACAGTCGGCGTTGCCCAGCTCCTCAATGGATTGGATGGCCTGCTCCAGGGTCAAGTCGTTGCGGTACAGCGCCTTGTGCATGGCTTTGACAGCGGCGATGCGCTCGGTGCCAAAACCGCGCCGACGCAAACCTTCGAAATTCATGGAACGGGCTTGTGCAGGTTGACCCTGGCACATGACAAACGGCGGAAGGTCTGCAAACAACAAGGAGTTCATGGCCGTGAAACTGTGGGCACCCAAGCGCACAAATTGATGCACCACGGTGAAGCCCCCCAAAATCACCCAGTCGCCCACCACCACATGGCCGGCCAGTTGGGTGTTGTTGGCGAAAATGGTTTGATCCCCGACTTGGCAATCATGGGCCAGGTGCACATAGGCCATGATCCAGTTGTCGTTGCCCAAGCGGGTCACACCCCCACCACCCGGTGACCCCATGTTGAAGGTGCAAAACTCGCGGATGGTATTGCCGTTGCCGATGACCAATTCGCAGGGTTCGCCTTTGTATTTTTTATCTTGCGGCACTGCGCCCAATGAGTTGAACTGAAACACCCGGTTATCGCGCCCCAAGGTGGTATGGCCTTCGATCACGCAGTGGGCCGCCACGGTGGTCCCTGCCCCGATGCGAACATGAGGGCCAATCACCGAATACGGACCGACCTGGACCGAACTGTCCAACTCGGCCCGCGGGTCAATCAATGCGGTGGGGTGAATCAAGGGTTGGGGCAACACGTTGCAGGGCTCACTTCAAGCAATGGTGCGCATGGTGCACATCAAACTCGCTTCAGTGGCTATTTCTTCCCCCACTTTGGCGCAAGCTTTGAATTTGAAAATGCCGGCCTTCATCCGGTCAAGCTCAACTTCCAAGATCAATTGATCTCCCGGCTCTACGGGCCGTTTGAAACGGGCACCATCGATGCCCGCAAAGTAATAAACCGTTTTATCGTCAGGTGTGGTCCCGAGCATGTCAAAGGCCAACAAGGCGGCGGCTTGCGCCAATGCTTCGAGCATCAAGACGCCTGGCATCACGGGGCGATGGGGAAAGTGCCCCGAAAAATAGGGCTCATTGATGGAGACATTTTTCAAGGCCTTGATGCGCTTGCCTTTTTCGATTTCGAGCACCCGGTCCACCAGCAAAATGGGGTATCGGTGGGGCAACTGCTTAAGAATTTGGTGGATGTCCATGGCTTGACTCACTGAGATGGTTGGGGGCGCTGTTCCAGCGCCTTGATGCGCTCTCGCAAACGGTGGAGTTGTCGCAAAGAAGCTGCATTTTTCTCCCAAGCTGCATTGTCATCGATGGGGAAAAATCCACTGTACTGACCCGCTTGGTGGATGGATCGGGTCACCACACTGGCAGCGGAAATGTGCACATGGTCTGCCAACTCCAAGTGACCCAAAACGATGGCCCCGCCACCCAAGGTGCAATGCGCCCCTATGTGCGCGCTGCCGGCCACCCCGGCACAACCGGCCAAAGCGCTGTGGTCACCAATGTGCACGTTGTGCCCAATTTGAACCAAGTTGTCGATCTTGACGCCATTGCCAATGGTGGTGTCCTCCAAGGCACCCCGGTCCACACAGGTGTTGGCGCCGAGTTCAACATCATCGCCCAGGCGCACCGCGCCCAGTTGCTCGATCTTGACCCAGGCGCCCTCATGGGGCGCAAAACCAAAACCATCGGCACCGATCACCACGCCCGGGTGCAAAATGCAACGATCACCCACCACACATGAATGGCCGACATGGACACGGGCATGCAGTCGGGTGTGTGCACCAATGTGTGCACCCGACTCCACCACACACAAGGGACCGATGGTGGCACTCGGGTCAATGCTGGCCGAGGGATCGATCACCGCAGTGGGGTGGATGCGCGGCCCCACGGGCATTGGGTGATGAGCGCGCCACAACTGGGTCAGGCGGGCGAAATAAAGATACGGGTCAGGCGTCACGATGCAAGCCCCGCGCGCTATGGCCACTGGGGCCAAAACAGGTGACACCACCACACAAGCGGCTTGGGTGTCATTCAATTGGGACTGGTATTTGGGGTGGCTTAAAAACCCCAACTCGCTGCTTGATGCCGTCGCCAAGGGCGCCAATCGGGTAATGAGGGTCTGGCGATCGCCTTGCAAATCGCCACCCAATGCGTCGGTGATTTGACCTAAATTAAGTCCCACACCTTGCCGCCAGTTGGGCTTATTTGGCCGAGTTAATGGCTTTGATGACTTTTTCGGTGATGTCGTGCTTGGGGTTGATATACACGGCCTCTTGCACCACCAAATCGTATTTCTCGGCCTCTGCCACTTGTCGAACAATGCGGTTGGCGCGCTCAAGCACGAGTTGAAACTCCTCGTTTTTGCGGGCATTCAAATCTTCTTGAAATTCTCGGCGCTTGCGCTGGAACTCGCGGTCTTGCTCGCTCAGCTGACGCTGACGGGCCACCCGCTGCGTTTCTGACAACGTGGGGGCGTCGCGCTCAAGCTTTTCGGAATTGCCCTTGAGGGTGTTGCCCAGATCTACCAACTCTTTCTCGCGCCGAGAAAACTCTTGTTCGAGCTTGGTTTGAGCTGCTTTGGCGGTATTGGCCTCACGAAAAATTCGATCGGTGCTGATAAAGCCGATCCGAAATTCTTGCGCGTGAGCGCAAGCCAATGCACCCAGGGTCAAAGTCGCCGTGCATAAAAGTGTTCGCATGGTGTTCATCAAAACGATGTCCCGATCTGAAATTGCAATTTTTGTATTCTATCGCCCCTGAACTTGGTGATCGGTTCAGCGATGGCAAAGCGCAATGGCCCCACCGGACTGATCCAACTGATGCCCGCACCGGTGGAGGTGCGCATCAAGGCCGGGTCGATATTGTCGTTCGCCCCGTAGACATTACCGGCGTCAAAAAAACCAAACAAGCGCAGGGTTTGGTCATTGCCAACCCCAGGGAAAGGAATGAAAAACTCCGAACTGAGGACCAACTTTTTGGCTCCACCCACCACCAAACCGGTTGTGTCGCGCGGCCCCAGCGAACCTTGCTCGAAACCACGCACCGAACCCAGCCCGCCAGCATAGAAGTTTTTATATATTGGCAAATCGTGATTTTCCAGACCCTGGGCCACACCAGCCTCCCCATTGAGGCCCAATGTATAACGTTTGGTGAGGCTAAAGTACTGTTGGTACTGGGCACTGGTTTTGGTGTAACGCGTGTCTGCAGCCACACCCAACTCGGAGTTCGCCCGCATCAAACGGCCTTTTGTCGGCGTGATCGCACTGTCTCGCCCATCTCTGGCCCAACCCACGGTCAGGGGCACCGAGGTACAGGTGCGGTCGTAGGAACACGAACCGATCAAGGAAGCTGGCATGTTGGAACCCGGCTTGGTGATGGTTTGCTCACCCGCCAGACCCACAAAAATGCGGTCCAACTCGGTCATGGGCACGCCAAAAGTGACCCCCGCATTGGTGCTTTCGGTTTGGTAATTGCCCGCTTGATCGATGTAGGGTTTGATGGCGCGGTGCGACAGAGAGAACGTGCGTGATATCCCATCTTCAGTGAAATAGGGAT
>Ga0214919_10001688_pt1 | contig 35681 bp, 36 predicted proteins | sample LL1503_MetaG_FD_177994 | JGI IMG/M metagenome (GOLD analysis project Ga0214919, IMG submission 177994) | Freshwater microbial communities from Lake Lanier, Atlanta, Georgia, United States - LL-1503 | ecosystem: Environmental > Aquatic > Freshwater > Lake | place: USA: Georgia | collected...
AGGAACCGGGTCAATTGCGATTGGGTATCAATCGGGGCAAAACTCGCAAGGAACCGGGTCAATTGCGATTGGGTATCAATCGGGGCAAAACTCACAGGGGTCGTATTCAATCGCGATTGGGTATCAATCGGGGCAAAACTCGCAAGGATCAGGGTCAATTGCTATTGGGTATCAATCGGGGCAAAACTCGCAAGGAACTGGGTCAATTGCTATTGGGTATCAATCGGGGCAAAACTCGCAGGGCTCGTATTCAATCGCGATTGGGTATCAATCGGGACAAACGAATCAAGGTTCAGGTTCAATATCGATTGGATATCAAGCAGGACAAACGAATCAAGGTAAAAACTCAATTTGTATCGGAAAAAATACAATCGCAACGGGAAGTTCAAGTGTCGCGATCGGTTGTAATTCAATCGCAACAGGTGACAATAATATTTCTATCGGAACTACATATGAAACTATTAATTTAAATGGAAGTAGCAATATTTGTCTTTCAACCCAAGATTGTAATTATAATTATTCAACCACCGGATCAATTATTACAAAAGGAGGAATAAATATAGGAACAAATATATACTCAAGCAACAATTTCCAAACCGCAATTGGGTATAACACCACTGGGTATTATTCGTATTCTCCTGTGACGGTTCCATCAATAACACCAGGTGCTAGTTCGAACAGTATTACTACACCACAAAATTTTGAATACACTTCTGACAATTTGGGTACGATATCTATTTCAAAATCATTTGAAGGTATGATTAACTTCGCTATTCCAATTGGATTAAAAACAACCGTTGGAGTAAGTCAACATACAGCTATTTCTACTAGTCAAAATATTACATTTTATGTAATATTTAATTCTTCAACGTTCACAATTAAAAAAAATACTTATGAGTTTAAGAGTGTTACTGCGAATAGTTATTTAGACACATCATATAGTTATACATTCACTTTAAATGCTTCGGCTGCAAGTGGTTCAGGTACCGTAACCGTTTTTATATCCCCATTTTATTGTTCTTTTAAACCTGACTCAAATAATACAACAACTAACGACACCTATACAATTTGTTTAAATACTTCATTTGATTATAACTATAAAAGTTATTCATCAAATTTTCCCACTGGTCTAACCAATATCACATTAGAATTATGTACAACTGATCCATCATTCTCTCCGATAAAAACTTATACTAATTGTAGTATGACGATTCCATCTGATGGGACCTATATTAATGGCAACGCCTCTAGTTCGATGATATGGATAACAAAACCTCCATTACAAAATATCGGAACATCATACATAAATAATTTAAATTGTAATAATATTAATATTCCATCCACCGGAATTATAACAAGAGAATATGCTACGTCAGTAACCGATGTGTCATACGCCTCCGCACAAACAACTTATAGAGAGCATTTAACGGTTAGGGATTGTGGTATTTATATGTTGTCATTATCAGGTATGTCTCTTAACTATGTTTTGTTTCCCATATATGTTTCAACAGATCTGAATAAGGTGTATGCTTCTTCTGGTTCGATTACGGCTTCAGATGGTATTTATGGTATTGAGGGACGAGGAACTATTTCGTCGATAGACGTCAATAATACTGATGCGGGTTGGTTAATATTTCCTAATTACGGACTTATAGTATATGATGGTTCGACAAACATGAGATTAAATTATTATAATAAAACATTAACACCAAAATATGTAGTATCAACTGATAATTTGACGGCGGATAGTTGTAAAGTATATTATAAAGGAATAGAACAAACTTATTCTGATTATTAACATAATAATATAGTTTGGTATTAAAATCATCAAATAAAATATCACCACAAAATATAATTTTATTGGTGGTAGTATTGAAGTAACTGAACTGTCGCAGTGTTATAGATAAATCCTTTTGGAAAAACCTAAAAACTCGATACAATATTTAATTCTGTATGTTGGAACTTCTGGTGAATTCGGGTCCAATAATTTAAAAATATGAATAATAAAATTGATTTAAAACAATAATTGTATGAATGCTAGCAACAAATAAAATGACAACAATTCCAGGTTCAAACTCAATACTATATCCTATTTTGGAAACAAAGAACAAGCATGAGCGAGACGTGAATATAGAATTTTACGAAGAAGGTCATATATATAAGATTTTAACAGACCCGGATAGTAAATATACGTCGGTAACAACCTATAACCATCACCATTTTCCGGAGTTTGATACGGATAAAGTTATAAAAAATATGATGAACGGAAAAAATTGGAAGGAAGGACATAAAAATTGGGGAATGACTGCCGACGAAATAAAACAATCGTGGAATAAAAACGGAGCAGAAGCTTCTGGTGCTGGAACAATTATGCATTTTGATATTGAGTGTTTTATGAATCAAGAGTTGGTGGATGAAAACAACAACGATTTAAAGTATACCCATGCCGATTTGCTTGAAATGTATGAAGAGGATTTAAGAGATGGAAAACCGGCGCTGAATACATCCGAAGAGTTTGGATTCTTTTTAAAATTCGTAAAAGAAAATCCCGAATTAACGCCCTATAGAACGGAATGGTTAATTTATAATGAAGATTTAAAATTGTCGGGTTCAATAGATATGGTATATGAAAACCCGGACGGTTCATTAAAAATATATGATTGGAAACGAAGTAAAGGAATCGCGAAAACAAACGGGTTTGATAAATACGCGTTAACCGAATGTATTAGTCATTTACCCGATGCGAATTTCTGGCATTATTCTCTCCAGTTAAATACATATAAAGCAATACTTGAGGAAAAATACGGGAAGAAGGTGACGGACTTGTATTTGGTGGTATTACACCCAAATAATACAACCTATAATTTAATACCTTGTGCGGATTTATCGACCGAAGTTTCAGAATTATTCGAAGAACGGCGAAAAGAGATAAATAACCTATAAATAAAAACAAAAACATCAAATAAAAACCTCAAATAAAAAGACTTAAACAACAAAACCCAATTAATTTAATTATGCTTTACACAAGTGATTTTGAATCCCCCAATCCATTTTGGGTAGTTGCGTTTTTTTGTTATTTTTTTTTATATATGACGGTTAACTTTCTGGATATAGATATAAAAAAACTGCTTGAGTGTATGGATTATCTAAATGATTATGATTATGACGAGTATGAGGATTATAAACCAGTAGTAGTTCCAGTAGTTCAAAAAAAGTATGAAGATAAATATTTGAAAGAATACCAAAGTCGATTGGAAACATGTGATAAGAAGTTGACTGAAACCCAAATAAATGCCCTGAAGAACAATTTCATTTTGGAAAAAACCCCTATTGGGTGTGTGATTATGTGTTTTAATTATAATAGCGATAATGTGGAGACAAGTTCGTTTGTTTATTATAGCGACCATTCGATTCCGTATAATTATTTAGATACATTAGCCCGTAAATATGTAATTACGTTTAATTGTTTAAATTTGTATATTGATACATCCAAAGAAAAAGAAAAGGCGTTACAACAAAAAACGGATACCAAACAACCCATAAAAAACCCCATAAAAGAACCCATAAAAAACCCCATAAAAGAACCCGAAACTAAAAAAAGCGTGTTTGCGAATTTGAAAAGTTATAATAAAGACTCATTAAAGGTAAAAATCGAGTCGAATAATAATGAGATAAACGCCACAAATAAAGAAGTAAAAATAAATAGGTATACGTCAGGTGGAAAAATCTCCAATTTTAATTTTATAAAAAAGGTGGATAAACATTTGGTAAATAAAAATTATTCGTTATCCTTTGCCGATTTTAAAAAAATGAAAAATAAAAATATATAAATAAAGTATATGAACCAAGATATAATTACCTCGATAGTTTGTTATATTCCGCGATTAATAACAAGCAAAATAAATGAACTATTACCCCAACTAACAAATATAATAGGGAACATCGATTTAAACGATACCCAAATTGAATTCAAAATCACGCAATTATTGGTAAAATTCGCGAGCGATTTTGGTCGTGATATAGGTAAATTAATTAGGTCAATATTAAACGATTTCCCACCATTTGATATTGTTTTAAATATTCAAAAACTTACTAAGATAATGATAACCTTAAACAACTATAAAGAATTATTTAAAAACCTTAATGACCCCCAATTTATAACTAAATTAAATAATGTAAATACGGTTGAAACTCCGCAAACCCCACAAAACCCCGGAATTATTAAAAACGTAACTGATGTATTAAAAACGAATACGTTTGCGTTTTCCCATTTAATTATGAATAGTTTTATCCAAGCACTTTTAAATACGATTGGAAACATTAAAAAACCAGTGTTCCCGGAAGATAGCATTTTTTCAAAGATGTTGATTTGTAAAGAGGTGCTTACAAGTGCCGAAACCGAAAACACTATTAATATGATAAATAATATAGGTCAAGATAAAGTTGAACTTATAAAAATAATAATAGATAAATCGTTGTCAACCATTATGACTGAATTTTCAGACGCGTTATATAATGGAATAGTTGACAATGATAAAATAAAAAAGGGTGGTTCTGTTTTACGAAAAAGAAAGGGTAAACCGCGAACTAAACAATTTAAAAATAAATCGAAATCTCGAAAAATTAAGAAACGCACCAAACAACGAACTGCTAAACACGGAACTGTAAAACAACGAACAGGTCGTAAATAAGTAAATTATACGGGTTGGTATGTTTTTAACCAACTGATATAACCATTACTTCTTAAAATGTCAAAAGATGTTCCAAGATGGTTTTTTGCGATTGAATACGCTTTTCTGTCAAACTCATTAAGTTGTTCTAGATAAAGATACACAAGGTGTTGTTTTTCAGAACTTAAGGTAAGTATGGACTCAGGGATTGAAAGTTTTAAAGTTGAGAATTCAGTCATATTATTATTTATTTAAAACATAATTAAATAATATTAAATCAATTTTTTATTGAAATAAATATCCGCGAATATAAAAATGTGTAAAACTTAAAAAATTGAAATGTATTTAATTACACCGAAATAACTAAAAGACAAGGACAATAATGAGTTTAAATATTTATCGTTATAATTTTGAAAATGAATTCGCGCAATCTTTATATATATTTGCGAAAATCCACCAATATGATAACAGACACGATTTTAAAGAAGCGTGGAATGTTTGGATAGAGGATAATAACGAGATGATTGAATCGGAAATAAACCGATTGAGACTTTTAGACTATAAAGGTGATATATTGGATAAAATGTTTAAAAGTGCCCGTTATTATTTTCGTAAAAAGAAAAATGTAAAAAACGAACCGGTAAAACGACGAGACTATATTAGTGTCAGTAAAGAATTATTATATAATATGACGTATCATATAATAAAAAATATTGGCAATGAAACTTATAAACCATCAGATGGGTTTGTTAATTTCTGTAAAGAAAACGAAGACGTCGTAATAGACGAAATCAAAAAACTTTATAGTGAAAGCATGCCAGATACGACTGAAATCAAACTAAAACTAAAAAAAACGTATAAGAATAGGTATTATATTATTTCTAAAAATATGAGAGGAACCCCGATAGAAAATGAGTAGATACCACCACATAAAACCCTAAAACAAGAAACACTAAAACACTAAACCATAGGCATTAGATGCTTAAATGTTTTTTTTTGATTTTCTGGATTTACGCGTTTTCTTGCCTCCCTTCTTGATTTTCTTGGTTTTTCTGGTTTTGCGCGCTTTTTTAGAGGGTGACGCTTTTGCGGAGACTGCGGTGCTTCCGTCCTTTTTCCATTCGCTTTTTCGTTTGGACGCATCAGCCATAGCTTCCTTAAATAAATAACCGGCATTTTTTTGCTGTCCTTCCTTATGTATGCGTTTCACAAATTCGAACCATTTTTCTCCCATTATATATAATATATAGATAAAAAATAAGAAAACATAAAAAATAAAAAAACATAAAAAATAAAAAAACAATAAAACCAGAAAACAAGAAAACAAGAAACAAGAAAACAAGAAACAAGAAAACAAGAAACAAGAAAACAATAAAACCAGAAAACAATAAAATAAGAAAATAAGAAACAATAAAACACAAGAAAATAAACGAACGGATTACCAATCATATCCGGTTTCTGTTTCAATCGAAAACGAAAAGTCCATATTATTTAAATCAACAATATTTCCGTATTGGTCCAACAGTTGTATTTTCAATTTGTATATATTTACAGGACCAAAATATTCTCTTTTTTTTTCTATTAAATCGTTCCCGTTAACAAAACAAACTTGCCAGTTATTGGATGTTAACGGAATCATTCCTAATATATTACTTGTGCTACTATTGATACTGGAAACCATACTATTCGAGAATAGTCCGACAATACTTTGTGATTGGGAATTGTTAAAATCATTTAAATTAAAATAAATATAATCTGTTGCTAAACCATTATATAACCCCTCAGTAGTATACGTGTTTAAACCCGTGTATTCGTGTTCTCTATAACCCATAATCCACCCTAATGTGTTGTAAGTCAGTGTAATTGGTATTTTATTACAATTATGTTGGTTGTGAACAAAGGTTGAATTGTTAACAATATTACAATTGGATATATCAACAATCGGTTTTGGTCTGATACAATCTGTATTATGCTTTGTATGTATGTTGCCGGTGTTTAGTTCAAACCCCTTTGTAAAATTCATATTAAATGTGTTAGTGTTACTAATAGTAATTTTTTGGGTATAAGGGTTATAACTTACGTCGTAATTAGTATCGTGTGTCTCTGTTTGTATTAATGATTCTAAATTAGTTACAAATTCGGATATGGAATAGTTGCCATCAGGAAAAACAACTTGAACTAAATTGCCCGATGTATCGGTAATATACATTTGATTATTCTTTTTTTTGCTCGAAATACAATAAATGACATTAGGTATTTGAAGAGAAGATAAACGCATAGATAGGACGTTTTTAAGATGTATCGGTAAAACAATCGTAAAATCGGTTGATGGAGTATGTAAATAATCCTCCCTATAAATCGAATTAAAGATGATGCTTTGTGTAATTACCTTTCTTTTTAAATTATTTAGATTACTTCTGGCAATATTGGTGTTGAAAGATTCAACCGGATTTAAATACTTGGTAGGGTCAACCAATTCATTTGGCGTAATGGTTTCTTTATTAATTACGTAATTACTTCCGTTAAAAGAGGTGGATGTTTGGTTCACTAATTTGGGTTCAAATGCTTTATTATTTTGTAATCTAGAAGAAACCGGTATTTTATGAGGTTCGTAAGATTTGTTGACATCTAATTTAGTTATCAGTTCATTATAATTGTCTAAAACAGGTTTATCATAGTTAATAATGCCTTGGGTATTCACGACATTATTAACGTCTAATTTCATAATAAGTTTATTGTAATCATCTAAATTAGTTTCGTTAATTTGGTTGAATGCTTGCGTATTATCCATTTTTATGATGAAATTGTTATAATCATCTAAATTCATTATACATACTAAAATATAAAATATTTGGATTTAAAATTAAAAAAAATTGAAATGAATTTAAAGGATTAACCATAAATTAACTAATAACAAATAAATATATCAAATAAATACATCATAAAATGGTAAAAAATACAACTGGTGGAAATAAACAAAAAGGACAAGCGCGCAAATTTTCAAATTCGGCACAACAAGCATCAAACAAGTTGCGGGTTTCAGAAGATGAATACGAAAAATATGGTCAAGTAACCCAATTACTTGGTAATGGGATGTGTTATGTTGACTGTATTGATTCTATAAAATTGTGTATTATTCGAGGCAAATTTCGAGGTAGAGGAAAAAAAGATAACATCTTGAAAAAAGGAACATGGGTTCTGGTTGGTGTTAGAGAATGGGAATCGGTAAGCGAAAATAAAAAACAACCGCAAAAATGCGATTTATTAGAGGTATATTCTGATTTGGATAAGGAAAAACTAAAAACACTTCCTGGAAAATGGTCCAAATTTATATCAAATGATAGTTTATTCACTCAAACCTCAGAAGTTGAAGGAGAATTCGATTTTATAGATGACACCACTGAAGAATATAAAAAAATTATGGAAGATGAAATTAATAGCGGAACACGACAAATCATAAAAATTAATGAAGATGATGAAGAAATCAACGTTGATGACATTTAAGTAACACTATAAAAACATAAAAAACAAAATAAAAACATAAAAAACAAAATAAAAAATGAAACCCATTTTTTTAACGTCTTGAAATAGATATAATAACATTAAATAGCATAAAGATTTTTTTCATTTAAATATAAAAATGAAAAGAACCAATATATTTAAACCTCCCAAAAAAAACATTCCAGAAATAAAAATTACAAATGAACACTTCCCCGAACTGTCGACAACATCAGCAAAGGATAACACATCACAGATGAATTTTATGGTAAAATTAAACAAAACAACAGAGATACCAGAAGAATATTGCGGATTAAAACCCGGATATATTACGATTCGGTATGATACTAACAAGAAACTGGTGGTTGAAACATCGAAAATACAAAATATATCCAATACACATACATATATTAAACCAGTTAATTTTAAAAAAATGGTTGACCATTGGGACAACTATTATAATTTATATGATGAAATCTACGGCAAAGACATTTATGCCAAATACCATTTATTTCCGAATTATAATTATAATTATTTTGATATATTGGATGATAAATTCTACCTAGAACTTGACGCGGAAGAAACCCAGACTGAACATAATTATGAATCGGTTGAACCAGACGAGTATGATGTTTAAACGCTCAATTATATAAGCATACGCATTTTTGTTAAATCGTATGTAGGTATTATATGTTTCTTGTATGGTATATTGTAAATAACACTACACCATTCACTAAATCCGGAACCATGGTCATAGATTGAAACCGAACAAATCTCGCTAGATTTACCCATGATATAAAAATCAAATAAGGTGTTTTGTAGATTTTCATCAGTAATAATTACAGAATCGCTTAAATGAATGATTGGTTTTATACTAAATACGCAATTTTTAAAAGGTTTAAAGTATAATTTCATTTCATTATTATCGCTTAAAATCAAATACTTTTTATTTGGATTCAATAAAGGGGACACATATTTTAATATTTGATAAGTATATTGGTTATCTAATCTTTTGTTTTTTACTAAACACGTATCTCCTGTGCGAATATGAATAACTGAAAAGTTTTTTTCGATTAATCCTAATTTGGTCATTTCGTCATTTATGTAATTTTCCATTAAAGTGTTGGGTTGAATTTTACCCTTTATAAAATTTTTAGACGACTCGTCGTAATTTTTATTTAGAGGGTAATTAATACAAAATAAAAAAATGTAGTTTGAAACACTTAATGAATTAACTATAAAACTGGATAAATGATTAGTATCTTTATCCATATATCTTCGGATACAAGTCCTGTCAACAAAGTCGTATTTTTCTTTATCATCAATCTCAATAAATTTTGAAATCGGATGATTACTTAAATCCATATCGAACTCAATCCCTTTCGAATTACATAGTTGTATCAACGCAAAACACCCTCGCAAATAATCTCCAAAACCGCTAGATATTTCATTTTTATATTTTAGTTGATATGCGTTTACAACTTTTTTAAATTTACCATCGAAATTAACCTCCGTAGTTATCTGTGGACCCTTAGTCATATGTTGTGGTTGTTGTGGTTGTCTTTTTTTATGGTTAAATGATATCTTAAACATACTTATTTATACAAATAAAATAAAATTGAATGTTTGTCGACACATCTTAAAGAACCAACCAAACAACAAAACAAACTGAAACAACTATAAATGTATAAAATAGTAACAACTCGGTTTGATTCGGACACTTTGAAAGAAAACGAAACTTTTAAAAAAAAACATAATATTATAGGGTGTATTTACGGACAACCCAGATTAATGCCTAAAGCAATAAAACTGTATGAAAAAATATTTGTGATTGAAATGAATAATACATTAAATATGGTTGAAGGTGTCGGACTCATAAAAAATATAACATATCATGATATGCGATATAACATATATACATCAGAAAACCACAACCAATACATATATAAAAGCAAGTATCATGTTGGTAGAAAAGAATTGGTTCAATATAATGACGAATTAGTTATTATATTGGATAAATTACTCTTTAAAGGAAGAGGTCATTTAAAACGTGGATATGGGTTTACGACCATTACGCATAAGTTTCTAAAAAATATTGAAAAATTCGATTTGTTTAAGGAATTACAACTATTGTTTATAAATATTTATATAAATAACGAAAAAATAAATAACGAAAAAATAAATAATGAAAAATAACCACATTAAAACAATATACATATATTAATATGGCGTCATTTGATACAGATATAAATAATTATACAACCGATGAATTATTTGCTATTTTAAGTTTAACTGAACCGGAACAACAAACAAAAAATAATGTTATAGAGACAACAACCCAACTCATAAATAAATATAAAAACAACCCCGATATTTCCATTTTTTTTAAAGAAGTCCAAACTGAACTATTATCCGAAATCCAAACCAATTATTGGATACAAAATCAAGTCTTGCCACAACCAAATAAAACCCAAGATGATAAAATTACGGATAGAAAACAACAAATAGATGTTTATGAAAGCACACACGTTCCAATGAAAAAAACCCAACTTGGAATAAATAATAATTTTAATGTTGGGGTTGCGCAAGATACGCTAAACCCAAATTTGGAAAATAAAACGTCCAGGTTTATTAATTTAGATAGTCAGTTCAGGCAATCGAGTAGTGTGTCTGAAAACACGTCATCCAATTATACGTTGGATTTATCGGACCCTCTGACAAACGCATTGAATATGCGTTTGTATTCATATCAAATACCATATACTTGGTACACAATCGACCCCGCATACGGTAATACTTGTTTTTGGATTACAATCACACCAGGTTCAGACCCTATACCCGTAACGATTTCTCACGGAAATTATACCCCGTCCGATTTTGTGAATCAATTAAACACCGTTAGTTTTTCAAGTGCGAATGGGTGGAGTTTCGCAGCACTTCCTGTATCATACAATTCAAATAACGGTAAAATAACACTAAACTTAAATGGCGGAACATACAATGGAGACCCAATAGATGAAACATCAATAATTACTTTTTTTGATTATACGTCAACTCTACAATGTGAAACCACTTGTGTAAATCAGAGTTTGTATATCGACAATACATTAGGATGGTTAATGGGGTTTCGTGTTCCGTATATTAATGTAAGTTCGGCAGGAAATACTGCTTCGGCAGTGTTAAATTTGATAGGCACCAAATATCTCATTTTAGTGATTGACGATTATAACCAAAATCACATTAATAATGGGTTGGTTTCAATTGCCGAATATTCTAAAACGTTAAAATTGCCGTCTTATTATTCTCCCGATTTACCTTATGTGTGTTCCAGAGCATTACCTACGGAAACAAACATACAAATACTTATTAATAATAACCCGGATAACGGAATACTTATCGCGGATAAATTAAATACGAATTATATAAATTATCCAACTGTTTTACCAAGTGCTCCGCGAACACTTACCCAATCACAAATATATACTATAAATGAAATTATAAAGAATAATGATTATACCACCAATTATCGTTCAAAGGCGCCGACAAATGCCGACATTTTTGCGATAATCCCGGTAAAGGTGTCTGGTTTATCTACGGGTTCGTTAATTGTTGAGTTCGGCGGTTCAATGCAGGATAATAAAAGAACGTATTTCGGACCTGTGAACATAGATAGAATGAATATTAAACTGTTAGATGATAAGGGACATTTATTGAATTTAAACGGCGCGGATTGGTGTGTAACTATTATAACCGAACTTCTGTATCAATATTAAAGGTTGGAACGGCGTAATAATAAAATATACCTACCAATTATAAAGAATGATGGAACTCATTAATTCTGTCGGGTTTATTAGTCCATTTATACTTATCCTTTATTCAATCCGCTTGTTATGGGATAAGCACACCTTAATTGTATATTATTTAGTGGGGTTGTTTTGTAACACGTTATTAAATTATGTGTTAAAAGGAATCATTAAAGAACCGCGCCCGTCACAAAACAGCAAATTAATAAATTTATCTTTAAATAATGGACGGATTTTCTCAAACGATATTTACGGTATGCCTTCGGGACACGCACAGTCATCATTATACTCAACTATTTTTATTTGGTTAGCATTTCAAAATAAAAACATACTTATTCTTTATTTATGTTTGACGTTGTTGACAATGTATAACCGGATAAACACGAAAAGTCATACAATACTCCAAGTTATTGTCGGAGCAATAATCGGCACATTCATGGGATGTTTTATTTTTTATATAGCTACAAAAAAAATAAAGGGGAAATTTAAACCAAAAGAAGAGGATAATGCTCCTTATTAAAATTGAAATAAATGAAATACTTTAATATAAAGAAATAAACAAATAAATAAGTAAATTAATAATGAATACCTCTTGTAAATCCGGAAAGGCGGAAAGGTCGAAAAAACTTGCCGACAAAAGGGAAGAGAAGGCAAAACAACTTGCCGACAAAAGGGCAGAAAAGGCAAAACAACTTGCCGACAAAAGGGAAGAGAAGGCAACAAAATTAGCACAACAAAAGGCGAAAAAGGAAAAAGTCAAAACACCCGATAAAATTAATATACATAATAATAAAACACCAACAATAACAACACCAATAACGACACCAACAACAACGAAAACAAACAATGACGACTTAAAATACCAAACCATAAAGATGATCACCGACATAAATGATAAATTTACTCAAATGCCATATTATAGAAACTATGAAGCTAGAACAGGATTCGTTCATAATATAACAAGTCAGGAGGATGCCGTTAAAGATGTATTATTATCTGAAAATTTAACACAATTTGAAACCAAACAACCCCAAAAAGTAATTTATGAATGGTTAAACAATCCTGAATTATCATTAATTATGCCTGTAAACTCGTTTATTCCACAACCTTGCGGACAACAACAAAGTCCAGATTTTATTGTGAAATTTATAGATGGGCGTATATTAGCTATAGAGTGTAAATCCAGTAGTTCAACAATACCTTTATATAATAGTGGAGGGATAAAGCAAAATTATTTCTATGTCTTTTCAAGCAAAGACCAAAACAAAACAGTAACTTATATGGGAAGCGATATTATTAATGATATACAACAAAAACTAATAGACGACCATATTAAAGACGCACGAGAACGCGACGAAATATTAAATAAAAAATTAAAAGAATACGATACTAATAATAGAGGTGTGTGTTATTACACTCGTCCCATGATAGGACAAAGTGGAGGACACATTTACACTAATTATTTTACACATAAGAATAAAGAAATTAATGGGAAAAGTGTTATCAAATTTATGTCGACATAAATCAAACATAAATTGGAAATATAGTTTCCAGTTCTGTTTTAGAAAGAGCATTGTTACCTAAATATGAATTTATAAATAACTGGGTTTTTGGATTATTAAACGAATCGATTATTTTATTATATAATGTAAATAATTCTGTTTTGTTTTTTATTGTTTTAGAATATATTACATTTAAATGGTTCTCACAAACAAACGGTGTATCCATATCCACCAAAGCATAATTTAATTTATATGTTGAGTTACCATTACCCCGATTCACAACTATAACTGGGTCACAAGAACCTGGAATGTTTATATATTGAAACTTTTCTTGTGGTTTATCGGAGTTACCTTTTTGTTTAAAATCCAAAATAGTTATGGTATTATTTTTACTAATATTAGAGTTGTAAATTAATAAAGAAGTTGTGCTTGATTGTATTGGCGTCAACATATTTTTTTTCTCATTCCAAACGATATTTCCGGTTTTAACACTTAATCCTAGTTTAGATAAGGTAGTCGAATTATTAAATATTTCGGTAGTTTGACTTTTATTTAACGTTAAAATATAATTATTATTTAATTTAATCGAATAATCACAACATTCATCCGAACCACAACCCTTACGCAAAATTAAACAAATGGTGGGTTGTTCAGTATCAATAAACCCATTATTCAAGTCTATTATTTTTACAATTTGACAGCATGATTTTATATAATTACGCACGAGAGAATAATAGTGTGAATTAATAAAACTAGATGGTATTATAAATGATGCTATCCCGTTATCGTTCAATAAATGTAATGAATGAATTATGAAAATACAATATAAATTTATTCTTCCAATACATAAAGATTTATAATCAGATGGAATTATTAATTTGTCGCAAACTACATATGGAGGATTTGATACAATTAAATCGTATTTTTTTACGGTTGGATAAACAACGAAATCTTGGTTAATTAAATTAACTTGATTCATATTTGGTGAATGAAAATCTATATCTCTTATTTTTTCAAATATTGTCGCGTTTAATTCTATACCATCAATCACTACATTATTAAACGAATTATTTAAAAATCCAACAATTTCACACGTTCCACACGATGGTTCTAATATGGTTGTAATTTTTAAATTTTCTTTTTTAATATAGTTCAGGGTTTCCATCATTACATTTGATATTATTGATTTCGGAGTAATAAATATACCCTGTTTTTTCTTATCATCTTTCGATAATAAATTCGTAATTTCAATTGAAAGCAGACTATACTGCTCGTTTATAGGTGGATTCGGATTAATTATTAAAGATGGTTTATTAGTAATTAAATAAATCAGGGTTGATTTATTCCACGACTTACAATTTTTAATATTTAGTTTGGAACATTCAACCAATAATTGTTGTTTTGTCATTTTTTGGAAATCCATTTTGTTTATAAACAATACTACAGACCTGTGTTTAATTCAATTTTATTTTTTATATAGCTACCAAAAAGAGAAAATTTAACCCAAAAGAAGAGAATAATGCTCCTTATTAAAATTGAAATAAACAAATAAACAAATAAACAAATAAATAAGTAAATTAATAATGAATACCTCTTGTAAATCCGAAAAGGCCGAACAAAAAGCCGAAAAAGCAAAAAAACAAACAGAACAAAAGGCCAAAGCATCCGCTAATATACATCAAAGAACCACCGAGTTAACATACCAACCAAGAATAATTAATAAGGGAACTGGTGCTGGCGGCGCGAATACAAATTATTATGGGAAACAGTTTGAAGAAAAAACTAATAATCATCGGAGGTTATTGGATATGGGATATATTAAAAATAGTTTTACAAAAAAAAACAAAAAAGCGTCTGACTTTTATTTATCAAAAACATTTGAAAATAAAACGGTTGTCTTTGTATTACAAACTGGATTAAAACAGTATATGAAGAATAAATACAACATGGATTTATTTAGATGTCCAGACGAAGCATATATTATTGAATATAATTGTGGTAGGAAAGTAATAAAAATATTAGAAAAAAAAGAGCAAAATGTCGAGGGTTCAGTTGAAACTAAATTATGGTCAGGACCGTCGCTTAAAAGAGAGTATGAATTAGTATTAGGACCAGAATTTGAGGTGTTTTATGGATTTTGTTTAAATAAGTTTTTGAAAAATAAGATGGTTTCAACTGAAAAAAAATACACAATATTAAATACAATATTAAATGAAACTAATATAGCAGTTTTATTTGGAGAAGATGAAGACTATTTTGAAACATTCGATAAATGGTTTAATAATTCTTTATAATAACTTCTTTTGCCTTTGCGTCCGGATTTTTAGAATTAATTGACCTTTTACATAAAATTGATAATGTCTTGTATATTGGGTTTGTAAAGTTTTCACGAACTAAACTTACATCAGCATTACTTAACATTACTTTTTTATTTGTCTCTGTTAGATTGTGTATTAATTTAAATAGATTATTATGGTCTTCTATATTAAATCCATTCTCAGTATATCCTACAAATGAAGTATCTGATTCAGGACAATATGGAGGGTCAAGGTATATAAAATCGTTTGGTTCAATATTTGTTAGTGATGTATTAAAATCACAACATTCAAATACCACATTTTGTATTAAATTATGTATTTCTTCTAAATGCTCTTTATTTATAATTTCCGGATTTGGATAATGACCGTATGGAACATTAAATCCGTTGGGTCCTACTCTAAATACCCCTCTAAAACAAGTCTTATTTAAGAATATAAACATAGCAGAACCTAGTATATCATTTTTATCATTTACGCATAATTTATTATATTCACTTCTTATCCAATAATAGTAATTTTCTTTTGCTATTTTTGCTTCTTGTATATTTGCGGGTTTTCTATTAATTTCTCCGTTACCACAATCATTAAAATCTGTAATGATATTTCTCAGTATATAATATAATTCGTTATGACGTGTTTGTATGTTTTTGTAAATATAAATTAATGGTTCGTTTAAATCATACGCATATATATTACCACGTATTTTTATGACTCCGTTTTTAATATAAGATAATAAAGTTAATAAAACGCTCCCCCCTCCTAAAAATATTTCACGATAATTATTTATTTCTGTTGGGAAATCTACAATAAGTTTATCCATGATTTGTGTTTTCCCGCCAACCCACTTTAAAATCGGTTTTGGAATGTGTATTTTTGGGGTAGAAATCTCTTTAAAATTATCATCCGGTTTATTAGTAATTAAATAAATCAGGGTTGATTTATTCCACGACTTACAATTTTTAATATTTAGGTTGGAACATTCAACCAATAATTGTTGTTTTGTCATTTTTTGGAAATCCATTTTGTTTATAAACAATATTACAGACCTTTGTTTAATTCAATTTTATTTTATTTAACCATACCGGTTGATGAGTATATCCTTTAAAATATTAGTTATTATTTTATTCTCATTATCGCGGTCTTCCTTACCAGAACCCCCCAACACTTCCGACATTAATAAATGGTATCTTGTATTATCTCTCGAGTCGTAATCTGCGTAGTATGGATACGTTTTTTTAAATTCAGAAACTGTTTTAAAATTCAGGTGAGCTATTGTTTTTATTGCTTTACGAACCGTCTTGTATTCTGAGTCCTCTTTTATCCATTCATTATTATCCTTCACATATACGACTTTACGTTTTTGGTCGGTACAATGAAGAGGTCTCGTTTCCTCCGTCAATAATTTTATATTCTTAACCATTATTTGGGTGATTCCGTTCACAAACCCAACCTCACCAAAATGTTCGAATTCTTTTAACTCGATTTTAATTGAATTCACAAATTCGGTTATGTTGATTGCGTCCTTACACGTTTCATTTAAAAATACATTTAAATGAAACGTCTTATTGTGAGTGTTTTGTGTGATGTGTTGTATGGGTTGAATATTCCGCGACAATTCAATAATTGCGCTGTTTTGTTGTTTTGATAATTCAACCATTGCGTTGTTTTGTTGTTTTGATAACTCAATGATTGTATTGTTTTGACCTATTATAAGTTGCTTGAGTTCTTTATTTTCTTTCATTATTTCTAAAATGAGGTCTACCTTTATTTCGTCCTTACTACACGTTTTAGAATGTCTTGAAAGTCCGGTATTATATTTATATGAATTATTACATTTTTTACACTTAAAAGGTTCATTAGGGGGGTGTAAATCGACGTGAGACGATGTAATTTTATTACAATTTATATGTTTACGTGTCAATATGTGCCTACTCCAATCGCCTGCCTTATAGCAATTAAAGAGACACATTTCACAATTAAATTTATAGGTGTTTTTGGATGTAATTTTATAATCATTGGTTTCCATTTGTATAAATAAATAGAAATGTCTTTAAATTAATTTTTCAATATTTAAAGGCATTTTACAAAAAATAGCATAACAAAATAATAAATAAAAATAAAGTCCCACACCTTAAGTTTTCAGTCAGTCCCAAGATTAAAAAATTTCAAAGTCCAGCGTCCCTATTCAAAAAAGGACATTTATAAATGTCTAAAATGAAAACCCAAAAGGGTATTTGGAATTTTATTGTAAAGAGAGAAAGAATAAGGACTATTGTTCTTTGTCGATATCTTTGTCGACATCTGTGTCAACACTTTGGTAATCATATTTGTTTTGTAAATAATCTAATAATTTAAGATTAACGGTGGTTTGTTTAACTATAAGTTCCTTGAGTTCTTTATTTTCTTTTATTAAAATCTGTTCGGTTGTTTCAATATTTTGTGGCGGTGAACATGTTTTATAATGTCTTGAAAGTCCTGAGTTATATTTATATGAGTTATTACATTTTGTACACTCAAAGACACGGGTATCTGTATTTATAATTTTTGTAGAATTTATATGTTTACGCGTCAATGTGTGTTTAGTCCATTCGCTGAGTTTACCTGTAGTATAGTGACAAGTTTCACAATAAAATTTTTTTGGAATTTTTTGAGAATTTGTATTAGTATTAGTCTCCATTTGTATACATAAATAAACAGTAATATCTTTAAATTTGTTTTTCATTATAACATGGTAGTGTGCTTATCATAACAAAACATTAAATAAAAATAATATTCATCATATTAAGTTAGGTCAGTCATAACCATCACATATGTCGACAAAATAATCGATGTAATACATATTACCATTTTAAATTTAGGTTTTATAAACCAAACACACTCCCATATTTATTATATGGGAGATGGTATCAATAATAGGGTGGGTGTAATTTGATGTATTGTTGATGTAATTTTATTACCATTACATCAATAATACACCCAACTGAATGGACCGCCAAATTTGAATATACAGACCGTTTTTTAAAATTATCATAACAAAATAAATAAATAAAAATAAAGACCCACACCTTAAGTTTTCGGTCAGTCCCAAGATTAAAAAATTTCAAAGTCCAGCGTCCCTATTCAAAAAAGGACATTTATAAATGTCTAAAATGAAAACCCAAAAGGGTATTTAGAAATTTATTGTAAAGAGAGAAAGAAGAAGAAAGACCCTAAAAACGCATAAATTCTAAATCGTCTTCGTCATCGGTTCCTTCATAAACATAATCAGAATCATTAGGGTCGTCGTCATCTGTTTCTGAGTCCTCAACCTCAACCTCATCTGAAGAATGTGAAATGAGTTGTTTACAGTTTTCAATAAATTCTTCGTCTGTTTTTACGATAAGTTTTTGGAATTTTGCGCGTATAATCAATAATATGATGTCATCTAATAAAGAAGAGTAAGCATCTAATGTTTGGACTTCTCCGGTGCGGATATTCATCAATTTAAATATTTTGGTTTCTTGAGTATGCGTCATTTTCCATAACCAAGCATAAATAAGTAATTGTAATCTATGTTCGGGGGTTATTTCTTCAACACATTTAAATTCCCATATGGTTGTATCGGATAAAGCATCAACGATGGCTTCAAACCGAATTTTCCCGAAATTAATACCCATATGTGTTTCGATAAACTCGTCGATTAAACTGTAAATTTGGGTTTCGTGTTCTTTTTCTTTTTTCGTATGGAATTGGTTGGATATGATGGTGAATTCATATTTGAGTTTGGTTGGGTCTTCGATATGTTTATCCATATTTAAAAAAATGGAGTCGATGTTTGTTTGGGATAACCAGTTATAATTTTGTATTTGAGCAACTTTGAATAATAATTGTTCCCTTAAAGATTTATAGATGTTTGTCAACAACAATTGGTCTTCTAATGTTGTGTTTTTAAAATCAATATTGGATACTTTGGATTTATAAAAAGGACTGGAAGATTTCATTTTGTGTTTAACATATTCTTTAATGGTATTTGTCTTATGTTCACTATTTCTCTCTTCGTATAAAGAAGGAATAACTAATCCGTTAATATCGAACACTTCTTCGGCTAACTGAACGCCATGATAATTAGAATGTGTGTAATTTTCGTTGTTAACGATATTTAATGGGTAAGATAATTCGTCGGTTATGTATAAGTGGTCCTCCATAATTTTCGCGATTTGAATTAATGTATTTTCATTTAAGAATTTGATTAAATCTGTGGGTGATGTTTTATGGATGGTTCCGATGTTGTCTGGAGAGTTCGGCGGTGAATTAAATATATCGTTGGAATCTAATCCTAACGGGACCCCTTCAAACTCGACGAAATCGCAATTACACAATTCGGAATGATTATATTTTAGAAAGGGAAGTGTTTCGGCAGATTCAATAACGATTAATGTTTCGGTTGCGCGTGTAGCCGCAACATAAAGGGTCGAAGGACAAATATGGGTGGGGACATCCCGACTATAAAAATCGAAATAACTTTTATCGAAACCGTAAACGACGGTTACTTTTCGTTCTCTTCCTTTAGATTGGTGAAAGGACGAGAATATAACTTTATTTTTGACGACATCGTTTGTAATGGCGCTGTTTTCGCTCATCGGAACATAGCACGGGATATTATTTTCGACTAACATGTTTTCTATTTTTTTAAAGAATTTGGATTTAACAGACGCAGTTAAAACGAATATGTCGTCTGGTTTGGCGTATCCGGATTCAATCATTGAAATAATTTTTCGCCCGATAGTTTTAAAAACTTGGAAACAGTCTTGGCGTTTAATGTATAATACTTTGGGTCCATCTTTGATAGCGTGTATTCGTTCTTCCCCGAGCATGACTTTGTTGACAAATTGTGCTATTTGTTTGGTGACTCTGTAAGAGGTATTCAGATTCATATTTTTGAATTCGTAGGGAGAACAGTCCCACAAATTGGTTCCGAGAGTTAAGTATCGTGTATCGGCACCCTTGAATTCGTAAAGTCCTTGGTATTTATCTCCCAAAATAAGTATTTGGACTTGTTTGTGTATATCCCTCAATACTTTATGAATGAATTGGTAATATAAATCGTTCATATCTTGGATTTCGTCGCATACCAATATATCTATAATGGGTAGTTTACATTTGGGGGGTAAGTTTTCATTGACTATTTTATAAATACCCATATCTGTTTTTGCGTCTTCAGAGTAATATTTAAACGCGAGTGAGTGATACGTATAAATACTCAATTTATCTAAAAACATGATTTCGCTATATTTTATTTTTTTTTCGTTAACTTCTCGTTTTAATTCGGAATTATAAGTTACTTGGATAATATGTTTGGTGTTATTATGATGAGATAATGACAGAACGGTGGTTGTTTTACCAGAACCGGCAACAGCGTCGACATTTCCGTTATATCCTGATTTTATATTATTTATAATCTGCATTTGTTCATCGCTTGGAATAATCATTTGTTTATATGTGTATTTAGATGTATACACATATAAAAAGTCATTAAGTCGTTTTATAAAATATAAATGATACGAGGCATCAACCTATATTCTCAAATTCGTCGTATCCCCAGTCTACAAATTTACCGATATTTTTAGGATTAAACCGGTTCATAAGGACCCCTTCAGCAATGCCGGTATCAACCAGTCGTTTTTTAAGAAACTCGTAATTAGTCGTGAATATGTTTGGGTTGGACGATAATTTGTATAAGTGTTTAATATTGTCAAAAGGATAATGGGTGTTTAATAAAGGCACGCCGTTGGGGTTTTCGGCAAGGTTATTCCAATGGATTTTATCGGGGTTGAGTTCCAATAAGTGTATTGCTGCCGGATTTCCAGATAAACTGCCCCAATGGATTTTATCGGGGTTGAGTTCCAATAAGTGTATTGCTGCCGGATTTCCAGATAAACTGCCCCAATTAATTTTATCGGGGTTGAGTTTCAATAACCGAATTGCTGCCGGATTTCCAGATAAACTGTCCCAATGGATTTTATCGGGGTTGAGTTCCAATAACCGTATTGCTGCCGGATTACGTGATAACCAAACCCAATTAATCTTGTCCGTGTTTTTTTCCAATAAAGGTATGACTTCGGGGTTGTGATTATTAGATAATAGAACCCAATCTATTTTATCAGGTCTTTGTTTTAGTAGTGGTAATGCGCAAGGGTTTTCAGAAACTAAAGACCAATTAATAAGTGTTTGGTTTTGTTCTAATAATGTCAACGCGTTTGTATTTTGAGATAAGTAAAACCAATCTATTTTATTTGGGTTGTTTTCTAATAAGTGTATTGCGTTTGGATTACTGGAAAGCATGTTCCAATTAATTTTATGTTTGTTTTGTTCCAAAAGATAAATTGCGTTCGGATTGCTGGATAACCAATACCAAATAAGATTATCTAAATTTATCCAATCGCGAATTTTATATATAGACATTTGGATAAATACAGATTTATTTTTAAATAATAGTATAATATATAATTATGGGTGCTGGATTATTGCCTACCGCGATTCATAATAACAAACTGTATTTTTTATTTGGAAAGGAAAATAAATATGAAGATACGAGTCCTGGATGGGCAGATTTTGGAGGTGGAACGGATAATAACGAAACGTTGTTGGAAACGTCAATTCGTGAAGGAACCGAGGAACTAACCGGTTTTATAGGTTCAAGTAATGATATTAAACAAATGATAAAAAAATCCGGAACTTATAATATAGATTATGTGAATCCGAATAAGAAATTCGGGATGTATAGAACCCATATTTTGCCATATAAGTATGAACCTTTATTGCCTTATTATTATAACAATAACCAGCGTTTTTTACAGAAAAAACTGGACCCAAAAGTAATAAAATCGTATAGGATATTCGAGAAGGAGGAGATTATGTGGGTTTGTATAGACGACCTTTTAAAAATGAAACCCAAATTCCGAAATTTTTATCAGAATATAATTATGATGATACAGGAGCAAAAGGTCGACATATTTAATTTTATTAAAAAACGAAGTAATAAAACACGACGTCGGAAATTAACTCGCACACTTAAACGGTTAAAATAACCCGAATAAATACCGGAATAAATACCGGAATAAATACCCGAATAAATACCCGAATAAATACCGGAATAAATACCGGAATAAATAAAATAAAATAACATATTATAAAATGCGAATGGTCCATACGTTAGTAGTAATGGTTGTTGGTAGTTTTTTGGTCCAATATTTTATGATGAGTTTTGTAATGGCAAATAAGGTAAGTCAAATAACAAACAATTTGGGTAAATTATACGTTTCAATCATGATGGGTTTAGTTATGGGCATTTTAGAAGTAATTATGCATGACATGACATATAACACCCTTAGTTTTAAACTATATGTTATTTTAGGGTTGTCTACAATGATATGTATATATTTATATAAGACCCAATTATTTATAGATGATATTCAATATTTAGATGGAATGGTGGAACATCATTCGATGGCGTTGCTAACAAGTAATAAAATTTTAGAAAAGTCGAATAATTATGAAGTTGTTGCGTTGGCAAAAAATATAATACAGACCCAAAAGGATGAAATTGTTAAAATGGGCAAAATAAAACATAAACTAAAATAAATATTTAAATATGGGTAATGAATAATAATTAAAGCAATGACCGAAGATATGTTTAATTATGAAATTTCTTTTGAGAAGATGAAAAAAAAGGACGGGATATGTTTTATAAGTAAGTTAAATGAATTCCCGCAAATGAAATCTATCGAGGCATTCATTAAAATACTTTATACAGATATTAAGATTTATTATAGTTTTATGAATACTAAATTATCTTATGTAAATATCCATAATTTTTGTATTACCTACACATTTTATACCAATACGAATTTAATAATTAAAGTTTCAAATTTAGAACCGTGTATTAATGATGTAGACATGACTGATATATCTAATGTTGAATTTTACTTAATTGATATTGAAACGGGGGCAGAGAGACACATTTTCTCATTAGTTTATAATCCATCGGTATCGGCAAATTTAGTATCTAAAAAGATAAATGCGGATATTTATGTATTGCCTAATTATGCGGACTATAAATTTCTCGTTAAGAATCATCTGATTGACTCGATAAACCCGAACATTTATTTAGATTATTTAATGTTTTCAGATTATAGTGAAATAAATAACGCATTAAAACATACGTTACAAGATAAGGTTTTAAGGTTAGAAACCGAAAAAGCAGAGATTGAGTTAAAATACCAAGCACAAATAAAAAAATATGATGTTGAGATAGATAGATTAATAAAGGATAAAATCGAATTATTTAATGAAAAATTAGTGTTGGATAGGTGTATTATGAACCGGTTATAACTCAACAACTTTGATTTGCGGCAACAAAATTTTTATAATTAACGGGCCATTTATTTGAACCTGCTAAATAGGTGACTCTAGTTTTGGGGTAATATGTTTGTTGCGTATCGTTGTAACACAAATTCATAATAGGACCGGGAACATCAGAATTGCTTGTTGGTTTACATAAAACGCCTCTTCCGTAACACAATAATGTGTTATTTACCTGAGGTAAATCGTTCGTATTGGGGTTAGTATATGTATCTGATTGTGTCGCCCAAGTGGTTGTTCGATTGGTCCAATTTCCTTTTGCGATTTGTGTATAAATTTGTCGTTTGGTTAAATTCGATGAATTCTTTTTATATTGTAAAATATTACCCTTGTAATTATTGGCAAGTTGTAAGGCAGTTATAGGTGAAATAGTTGCCGAATTATTGGAGGAACACGTATTTTGAAATCTTGACCATTCTCTAGTTGGAACTGGGTTATAACAAGGACCCAAACACGACATTCTATATATTATATTATTATTATTACGCGGGGTTGGGTTGTTTATTTAGCACAATAAATAAACAACTGATATAAATAATAAACCAATTTCTTAATAATGGATATGATAAAAGATATTTGGGGTAAATACAAAAACGATACAATTGACCCGTTAACTGTTATAATTAAGTTATTTATTTGTGCTTATAAACCGGTTGGAACCAAAATATCGATATTAAACAATAAATTAATTATTCAGAATTCCGGGATTTTCCAAGGAACCGTAAGAACAATATATCGTGATTCTAAAAACGATATTAATATTTTGTTTTTTCCGATTATTTTCGCGTGTAAATTCTATTTGTCCAGGAACAATAAACCCCGATTTATAAATTTATTTAATAAAATATTGGATACGTTTGAAAAGTTGAAGAAGACATACCAAGGAAACGAAATCATTTATAATATCGACCAATTGAAAAATGTAATTATGTCGTTTGTTGAAACGGACGATTTCGACCCAATCCAAATTTTATCTACGTTTGAATCTCCGGGTGGAAAAATAAAACAGGATATTTATAAACATTTGAATAATATATGGACCGAAAAAAGGTTGAACATTATTTTCGGATATGTCGATGAAATACTAGAGACTACGAATAAGGAATTGGTTGACAACCTGATTTATTCCTTAAATAGTTATATGAATTATGTCGACATAATTGTGGTGAATCTAATTATAAACTTGTAATGTTGTGGTATTTTAATTAAAAATACCCGACCAAATGAACAGACGAACGACCTATTATTCTATTTTTAGGTCTATTTCGGTCCATTCTGGAATCACAAAAATATTACTTTTAAAATTTATAGGTGATTGTGGGTAATATATGGATGTTGCGTAAAACGACAATATACCGATTAACCAAGAGAGTGTCCCTTTAGATAAAACAAGCGTATTACACGTTGAAGCAAACATAATAGTTTCAACAATATTATCATTTAATTTATGTAGGTTATGTTTATCCATTAGTTGTTGACATATTGGGTGGGTTATATTATCACTCGATATATATCCTTTTTCAAACTTGGTTGTTGACAATATTTTATCGTAATATTTATAGGGGTCCTTTATTTGAACCATATCTATTAATTTAACGTGAACAAAAATATCATTATTCGTTTTATATCTATCGTTATAGATATTATGCTCTATAATTTTATTTTTTGGTGTTTCGTCTCTAAAATAGTCGTATAAATATAGCGCAAATTCTTTTGTTTGGAAATATCCGTTTAGAATAATATTTTTGTTAGGTTGAATTTGGGTAAATAAGAAATTAAAAAAATTATCATTCGTAATGACGACATTTTTTGTGTATATTCGCGTTCCAACAAATAAATCAATTCCCAACTCATTCATAGATGTGTGTTCTTTATAAGTTGATAATAAATCATTTTGTTCGGATATGTGGTGTAAAACCATCGCATAAAAAAAATGGTTCCCAAAATTAGAGTCGTCAATGTATCTTGTTGTATTTATATTTTTTAAATTATTAAACCTGAATTCCATTTATATATAGTTGTCTACGTATTTAATACAAAATTAATCCAAATTATATTTATTATATAGGTTTAATGCGTCGTCAATTTCGAAAATCACTTCTGGTTTAGTGGTCCATTCGGAATAAGGGACTGATTTGGAGGTTGGTTTGTCTAATTTTAATAGTTGAATTAAAGCCTTTATTCTTCTTTCTAATGGGAACATTTTGGCAGGAAATTTCCGCGATAATTGTTTCCATCGCCATTCAAATTGAAGGGCCGCAGACCACGAAGGAAAACCAGAAACGTGGCATGCGCGTTTCCAAACCTCGCCCGCCTTTACTTTCGAACTTGTCGCGACGGCCCCTCCTTTTATTTCACAATTGTGTTGTCGAAGTCTATGGTCTAAGTCAACGGTCGCGCCGACATAGGTTGAGTTATTACTAGATTCGAGTAAATAAACAAACCACATAATATAATTTCATAACAAATTATATTATATTTGGAATACGCGTGCTCTATACGGGAACATATTTCATAAGAGTTCCATCCGTATAAACGTGAATATCTCCTATTTTATGTTCTGGTTTATATTTAATGTTATTTATTTGTTTTATGGAAACATTATTTAAAATGAGTTGTCTTAATGCGTCTTCCGCATCTTTGACATTATTTATTTTCGAGGAAGGTAATCCGGAAGTTAAATTTTCCTTTGTTCCGTAAAATTTTTCCGTTCCTTTAAATTCCTTTCCGTATTGTTGACTTGCGCCGGTTATTAATTTTACTAAGGGGTCCAATAGTTTTTCCCATTTTGGGTCTATACCCTTAAATTTGTTAGATGCGATTTTTGCGGAAACATATTTAAATATTTTTAAATCGTGACTTTGGTTACTAATATTTGTGTTAATATACCAATCGTATTTTTCGTTCTTACGGGATGGGTTAAAAAAAGTAAATCCGAATTCAGACCCGCACTTTGGAGGGATTGCTAGTGGGTTACTGCTACACGCAGGTTCAGAACATAAATGATTATAAATGTCTGTTGGGTTTAAATCTGGATGTTCTGGACTAAAATATGACCTTCCATAATCGATTATTTTAACTATATAAGGTGACTTAAAGATGACAATATCTCCATTTTGTAAATGGTAATGATATTCTATATATTTGCCCTTTATAGGTTCAAATAAAAGGACATTATCTATGTGTAAATCGTAGTGTGTGAATGTATGTCTTAATAAAGATAAAGGCATATAAATTTGGTATAAAACGAACAATAAATCGTAAATTATAAAGTCGGAAGTTAAACTATCTCCTAGTGAACGGACGTTTTTCAAGTGTTGAATTAAAATTGCCGCGTATTTGGATTGTTGACACATTTTTTTATAATCGTAGACGGTTGTTTGTAATTCGAGTAAATCGTTCAATATATTTGTATTAATAACCTTTGTATTTTTTGAAGTTTTCCAAGAGACCTCATTTTTATAATAATATAACCCGTAAGTTTCGACGAAACACGGGAAAAATTTATTTGCTTTATTGATGAATTGCCCTACGATATATTCATAAACTAAATTATCCGAATCACGTTCAACCGACGATTTTAAAACAGAATAAGCGTTATATCCGGATTTTTCATACTCGATTTGTTTAACAAATCCGTTAGCAGATGGATTACCTATTTGAGTAATCGGTAATTTTACATAATTAAAGTTTGTGAACCCATCAAAGAAATCTATTATTTTTTTACTATCTTGTCCAAAGGCAATACACACCCCAGAATCAGAACAAATCGATTTTAAAAATAATGCCTTTCGTTTTTCTCCTGTTTTAAGCATAAATCGTCCGATAACATCTTTTGGATTTTTCTTTTTATTCGATTTTGGTGTTAGTGGTGGCGTTAGTGGTGGTGTAACTGGTGGCGTTACTGGTCCTTTGTTTTGTGGATTTTTTCGCGATTTAAGCATAAATCGTCCGATAACATCTTTTGGATTTTTCCTTTTATTCGATTTTTGCGTTACTGGTTGCGTTAGGTGTGGCGTTAATGGTTGTTGTTCGCGTCTTGTGGTGTCTTTCAAAAATCGGGTTATTTTTTTGACGGCGTCGCTTTTTACGTGTTTTTTAAGTATACGTTTTGTAATATTACATTTTGGAGGTTTACCCATTTTATATTTAGATGATAAGCGACAATATTTACGAGTAGAACTATTTATATACGCACATCTGGGTGCCTTTTCGCAAATTTCATTTTCGAATCCTTTACATCCAGAAACGCATTTTTTTATCGTCATACAATATATATATATTATATTTTTGTATATTATTATAGTATGAAAGATATGAGTCTAAATATGAGGTTTAATATTTTACTTAAAAAAATAATAAAAAATGAAAAAATCCTTAAAATAATTGAGGATTTATTGACCGAAACCCGTTCTTATTCCAAGAAAAAGTTCTTACAAATTTCAAAATTATACCATTCATATAATATAACGAGCAACATACCAACCAACCGAAATTTTATTTCGAAAAAGATTTCCAACTATATTTTAAAAAATCATTTTTTAAAATCGATGAAAATAGTCGATATTGGTGGAGGTAATGGAGATGTTTTGAAAGAGGTCGGACAATTTTTAAAATTAAACAAAAATAACTTATATTGTGTTGAAAGTCTGTCAGGGTGGACTGAAACGTATAATTACACAAACAAGAAATATTTACAGTATATTTTTTGGGATAATGTCACGATTCCGACAATTAAAGAAAATACGGTTGATGTTGTGTTAATAATGGTATCTCTACATCACATGTCTGACTCAATCGTAAAGGATTTATTTAAAAATCTACAAATATTGTCAAAACCCAATTCTTTATTGATTATTAAAGAACACGACTGTCAGAACAGCAACGATTTATATGTTATAAACTGGGAACACCATTTATACGAGATAACTCATAGACCTAATTTAAGTGAAAACGACATAATTAAATATAAAGCAAATTATGTTGACAACTATAAGACAAAGGGGTATTACGATAAAATAATTCATTCATATGGGTATATTGATGTTGTAGAATTAAACCGATTGTTTGAACCGGAACCTGTCGACAAAGATACCAAAAACCCCACAAACTTATATTGGAAAATCTATAAAAAAACATAAGCGTAAAAAAACGGTTTTGTTTTTTTTGTTTTTTATATTTTTTGTTTTTTATATTTGTTTTTTATATTTGTTTTTTATATTTTTTGTTTTTTATATTTTTTGTTTTTTATATTTTTTATATTTGTTTTTTATATTTTTTAAGATTCTTCGTCCTCTTTAACTGATTCTTCATCTTCGTCTTCTTCATGTTCATGAAGTGATTCGTCAACTGATTCGTCATCATCTTCTTCTTCGACTTCTTCGTCAACTGATTCGTCATCATCATCTTGTTCTTCGTCTTCGTCATCATCTTGTTCGTCTTCTTCATCATGTTGTTCGTCTTCTTCATCCAAATCTGGTTCAGATTCTTTTTCTTGAGAGTTTGTCTCTGTTAATGGCGAAAATACTGGAACGTCGTATTGTGTATTTAACGCAACTGAGTTAATACTTTGAGATTGTGTTATAACACTAGTTTCTTCCGCATCGTAAAACTCATCTCCATCAACCGTTTCCACAAGTTTTTCTTTTAATTCCTCACATCTAACCGATGCTTCCGCGATTCTCAGACATGCGTCGGCAAGCCTAAGTTGTTCGTTCAACTTTTTTTCAATTGCTAAGGATTCCCTTAGAGTAGCATCTTTAATTCTGCGCGCAATTCGTTCTTTTCGTTCTTTATCTTTTTGAATTTTTTCTTCTTTAATTCTTCTTTTGGTTTCTTTCAATAAACGAATTTTTTGTTCTGAAGCAAGATTTTTTTCTTCAACAATTGTTGCTTTTGTTTCAGCAAGACGCGCTTTTGCTTCTATGGCTATTGCTTTCTTTTCGGCAACTGCTGCTTTTGCTTCGACATTTCGAACTTTTGCTTCTGTTGCCCTTAGTTTGGTTTCTTTAATTAGTTCTTTTTTTCTCTTAATTTCCTCTTCGGTTTTTTCTTTAAGGATTTTTTTTTCTTTTAAGATTCGTTGTCTTTCATACGCAAGTCGAGTTTTTTCTTCGGCAATTCTTGCCCTTTCTTTTTTCTTTTCTTCCGCGAGTATTGATATCATGGGGGTATTTAATAATTTGGCACGTGTTGATTGTTGCTTAAACATTAACACATCGTTAATTGTTGGTTTTGCCGTTATCTTAAATGCTTCTTCAAATTGCTTTGTGAATTCTTCTATGTTTACAGATTTATTTGTCATTTTGATTATTATTTTACTTAGATTGTTTTGACTTGTAATCGAAGTTAAAAAGCATTTCAATTTTTTAAAGATTGGTATGTTTTATGATTATTAAAAATTATCTGGAGTTAAAGACCTTTCTAATTCATCGTTTTGCGTTTTTACTCCTGTTGTCAACTCGTGAAGATTTAAAACCGAGTTATTTAAAATTAGTTCGTCGTGTGAACGTTTTAACTCGTTATATGAGTTTTTTATTTCCTCGTTTGAAACTGTTAACATTTCGTTTGATGATTTTAAAACATCATTATTTGAAATTAAAGAATCGTGTGAAATTTTTAACTCATTATATGAATGTGTTAGATTGTCGTGTAACGACTTTAAATTAATGTTATTCGAGAGTAATTCATTATATGAGTTTTTTAGTTCAAGATAATATTTTTGTAAATTAGGTCCTGTTGACACAGATTGGTTTTTATTTATGTTGAATAACATATATATTATAAAATGTATATATTATTTATATTTTAACCAATTGCTTCGAGAGTTTAAACGGATATTTTCCATACTAATTTATGGGTAAAGTGGAAGACAATCGCAAAAACAAGTGCGTGAACTACAGCAACCGTAATTTTACTTCCTTTGGGAGGTAATCTTAAGAGGATGCTAGGAGTTAATAAAAAGAAAAGGAACGCAACGTAAAGACTCATTAACCAATTCATTTCTTATATAATATAAGATATTTTTATAAATATACCTAAATATAGTTAGTTTCGCAGTTACACAATAAATATAGTTGTAAATATGCGGAAACAAACACACAAACAATTATGTTAACCTATATTAAATGAATTATATATTCGAATCTATGTTTGTAGGTATTTATAGTTGTATTATATATGTATTTATACGTAATGTGGTAAATAATGTATACGTTTTATTTTTTGTAACGGGTTTCATAAAGCATTTACTTGGGTATTTGTTAAATATCCATAGTTTATATTGTAAATATGGGTATGCGTGTCAACAATTCACAAAAACAACTGCGGCGTATTCGAAGTATTTAGTTATCGAAAGTATAGGCGAAGGAATCTTATATTTATTGTTTGGAATAATATTGAGTAAATTAATACTAAATAAACTGCTGGTCGTGTGTATTATTGGGATTTTATTACATTTAATGTTTGAAATCCTACAAATTCATAGATTGTTTTGTAAAAAAAGGTGTTTAAACAGACCTTATTAATTAATTCAATAATATGATTTTAAAATTTATGATTGATATGTTTGAAATAGGTGTTCTGTTATATATTTATTATGTATTTGAAAAAATCGAAAGACAAATAAAAAGAATCGAATTAAAAAATGATGAATTGGTTGACTTATTCGAAAAGACCGAAATGACACATAATATAAATTTATTGGAAACCCACGATAAGGTAACTGAGTATTTTGACGATTTAACAGAAAAAAACGATTTATTATTTAAATCTCAAAAGTTTATAATTAAGAGACAAACTGCATTAGATTCACAAATAATAAAATTAAAGTCGGAAATTCATAACGTAACTGAATTAAATAGAGAACAACACGAAATAATTCGCAATGATATGACCGTAAATATGTCTAATTTATTTAATTGTCTTATAGAAGAAGTAAAACATGTGGATTAAAAAAATTGAAATCATTATTATTTTTATCATTATAATACAAAAACTTAATATAATGTTTCGAATGTTTGAATTTTGTCCCAGAAATCGGGATAGCGATTCTGATAGCGAATCTGATTGCGAATCTGTTTGCGAATCTGATATCGAATCAAACGACTCTGTCGGAATACAAATATATTCTGAAATTGAAGAAACTTTACCAAAAATTAATAAGGCAGTTAGATTTTCAGAACACCCCGATATTTACATTATACCAAATATGGATACTTATTCAAATGATAAATACACGTTATGGTGGTCTACAAATGAATTAACTAGAGCACAAGATGCTTCCTATAAAGAAGTTATGCAATTTATAAATATATATCCTAATACACAATTTAAAAATGCCCGAAAAGCAATTTACCATTCTGCGGTATATTTTGATATAATTTATTACCAGAAATAAATTAACATTATACTCTCATAAAAAATACAAACTATAAAAAATACAAACTATACAAAAACCCTAAAAAACTCTAAAAAAAATAAAAAAACGTATTTTTTAACGGGTTTTAATTAACTTGTGTATTTTTTATACATTTAAAATCACTAACTCGGCGTGTATATCCTGGAGCACAAATATTGACACACCTATTTGTTTTCGGGTTTAGTTCTTTTCCTGGTTCACATTTTTTTTCTGGTTGTGCCGTTTTTATACATTTAAAATCACTAACTCGGCGCGTATATCCTGGAGCACAAATATTGACACATCGGTTTGTTTTCGGGTTTAGTTCTTTTCCTGGTCCACATCTTTTAATTATGTGTGTTACAATCGGATTAATGCGAACGGATTTGGCGTTTTTTCTACAGATTTTTTTATTTTTAATGGTCACTCCTGTATAACCTTTGGGACATCGTTTTCCGGTTAATTCGATATATTCTGAATTGGGTATGGAATTACGCAATCTCTGTGGACTTGATACCTTTAAACTAGATAATGGTTTATCGTTGCTTGAGTTGCTACTATTGGTTAGAAGAGGGGGTCTCGGAGGAGAAGAATTCGGAGGCGGAGGAAATGCCGGACTACGAGGTGAAAATTTGGTTTGGTAATCAGATAAGGACCACAACATTTTTTGAAAGTATCTTTTAATAAATTCTTTTTGTAATACGGAAATCGCGAAATCGAGTCCATTTTGTGCGATTTGTCTACACTTGTCGTCGTTATCCATACACCATTCAATCGAACTTTCTAAATCAGATAAATCCGGTTTAATTTGTATATAGTGGATATCCGGTTTAATTAAATGGTCTACCCACGAACGATACACACTCGAAACCCTTAATATTAAAGACCCGGTCCGCATTGTTGTGAGTAATCTATACGCATTTACATTTCCATCAATATGAATGATATATTTATAGTTGCTTTGTTCCGCCATTGTTAAAAAAGACTTTGCCGGTTTAATACCCGTATTTAACATACCTAATCCATATACTGGGTCAAACTTGATTGAGCGACTGTCAATCGATTTTCCTTTTCCGGATAATTCAACGTCCACATATTTAAGTTTCATACGTGCTAGTTTTATTCGCATGTTTGTTTCTGGAGTATATCCACATCCTGAAGGTCCGCCTCTAAAAACTGCTTTTTTTATTTTTTTATTTTTCCATTCTGTATTAAACTTCTCAAATTCGAGTGGTTTTTTATTATCAAAAATAGAAATATCGTCGTAATTTGGTATCGGGATATCACTATACCCAACCTCTCCGGACATACTCATGATTGGTATATATTCACTAAAATCATATTTACCCAAAGAAACGTTTCCCGTAACCATCGGAAACGGTTCCATTCCATCATTTTTTAAGATTATCGCGTCAGTTAGATTTAATATAAAGACCCCATTAGGTAATTTCATATCATATAATATTTCGGCATATTCATTATATACCTGTTTATTACCTGTATCCTTACCATATTGTTTTTTTAAAATACATTGTAATATTCGAACCGGGTCTTTTAATTCTTTGGTTATAAACTCTTTTTGGTATGGAGTTATCCATTTATTATTTTGTAACATCGGCAGATGACGGGTTTTAATTGCGGCTTCAAACGTTGGTGCCGCATCCGTCATTTCAAGTTTGTATATAACGTATTTGTTATTCATTATACATAACATATAACACGAATGATGTAATTTTTGAAATAAATATCTAAGAGTATTTTTTAACGCAGGCAATGTCATCTTCCATTTGGTGTTATGTATTTCATCAGGGAGTGGTGTTTTATTTCCGTTATCATACGGAAACCGAGCAGATACATTTAAATTATCTATATATTTTTTACCTATATTTAATGCGCGTTCGTATGTATTTATGACCGTCATTTGAAACACCCCAATATCAACATTTCCTTGCTGAACTACCCCAGTTTTATAAATGGCCTTGTCGTCTGGCGTTTGAACTACAGGACTCGGGGGTTTTTGGGTAATAATTTTATTTGTGGTAAGAAGCACACGATTTATTTCGTTTTTGTATACATCATACACTTTTTTTTTAAAGTCGAGAATGAACCTACGTTTATTTCTGTTGTGTTCCGTGTCATCCATATTCTTAACCCAATCCTCTTTAATGATATCCAAATATTTATATTTGGTTTCATTAAAATGAACTATACAGACATTATTCAGGTTTAAATTCATACTTTTAATTCTTTGAGGAGTTAGGTTATAATGTAACAAGTTGTATTTGACGGGTAAATTATAAAAATTGGGGTTTGTATACGAAAACAAACTTTCGTTTGGATATTTACATTTATTTTCAATTATAACCTTTAAATTTTTCTTATATTTGTCGAACATATTAATACTTGGTTTAACTACAAGCACTCCGCCATTAATAATACTGTCGGTTTGACAATTGTTTAAAATCCATTTGGGGTCTTTGTATGCGGCATTATTTAATAACATTTTTGGATTAAATACTTTTTTTACACCATCATTAAAAAAATACGATACTGACGGGGTTTTCAGTAAGAAAATATTATCTATGTTTTTAGTTATAATTAAGTCGCTTTCTAGAATACATATTTTATCATATTGGGTTAACGTATACGCATATATAAAATTACAAGTTCGAATAGTACTAAATTGTGTATAATGACTTGGAGCAACTGCGTTAAATGTCGTGGAAGAATCATCATATCCAAACGTATGTGTTGCGATTTTTCCGATTTCGTTCGCAAATAAATCCGGGGTATCCGTTACAGAATACATATATACGATATCGTTTGTTGTATATAACTTAAGGTTTTTTAAAAAATACAATTCAAATTCGAAATATTTAATATTATTTCCGAAATGAATAACCACAAACGCGTTTTTAGTCATCCTTATATATTATGAGATTATTATATAATTATGACCGTGTTAATTTATAGTATTATATTATATGGATAATACTATAAAATTGCCGAAAATATACACGAGCAGTTTTAAAAACAAAATACTCTCAATTAGTGAAAAGGGCAAAGAAGAGGTTGCTGACTGGGCAGGATAC
>Ga0214919_10001689_pt1 | contig 35677 bp, 24 predicted proteins | sample LL1503_MetaG_FD_177994 | JGI IMG/M metagenome (GOLD analysis project Ga0214919, IMG submission 177994) | Freshwater microbial communities from Lake Lanier, Atlanta, Georgia, United States - LL-1503 | ecosystem: Environmental > Aquatic > Freshwater > Lake | place: USA: Georgia | collected...
ATCAAAATTTAAAGTTAATTTAGAATCTTTCAAACTATTTAACATAGATTTAATTTCTTTATTAACAGTTTTTTTTATATCATCATATTTTTTACTATCATTTATATAAAATGCAATAACTAATTCTGGAGATATTAAACCACTAGTACCACGTATATCAATATTATATATATTTTCACAAAATGAAGGTTTTAAAATACTAGAAAGACCAAAGTCAATATATCTTATGTCTAAGTTTTTTCTTTCATTATCTATTTGTGCTTGTGATTGTGTATGATGTTGTTCTTTTATTATTGTGTTTATTATTTTTATTTGTTCTTCTGAATTTGCTTTATTTGCTTTATTTGCTTTATTTTCTTTTACATTATAATTTAAATTATAATTTATATTATAATTTACCATAATGTTATCTATTTTAATATCACGATTTACAATTCTTGCATCATGTAATATTTTTATTCCAATAAGAAGATTTTTAAAACATGACTTAAAATGTTTAAGTAACATATGACGAGTAAGTTCTATATGAGGTGATACTTTTTTTTTATTAAGAATAGTTGTTAAATCATAACCACCGTATGGCATAATAAAATTAATTGGATTTAATTTTAAATCAATTGGACAATATTCTTTATCATGTTTTTTTTTATCTAAAATATCATAACTTTCATGTGAATTATTATCATATTTAACTTTAACAGTATTACTACGTTCATCTGGTATTTGTTTAATATAACATGCATCTTTAAAAGTAATAAAATATTTTTGATTTGAATCTAAGTTTTTTAATTTATTTGAAATAATAAATTCTTCTTTATCATCTTCAGTTGGTGCAATGATTATTTTACTTACTGATTGTTTTAAACTTAATTTTAAAGATGAATTATTTTTACTTTTATTGCAAGGAATAGCAGGTGTTACTACACAACCATATGAACCTTCACCTAAAAACTTACCACCTCGCAAAGTTTTATATGATTTGAATGATTTATATGGTTTGAATGATTTATATGATTTATTTATTTGTTTTAAGTTTTTTTTAGTTTTATTTTTTGTACGTCTGTATTTATGCATTTTATTATATATTATATATTATAATATAAGATAAGATATATAATAAAATATAATAAAATATTTAAATTTTATTATTTTATTATTTTATTAATTTATTATTTTATTATTAATTATTAAATATTAATTATTAAATATTAAATATTAAATATTAAATATTAGTAAATAATAATAATACATAATACATAAGAATATTAATAATACTAAAAATAATAGATTAAATATATATTTATTATATAATATTTATTATTTGATATGGTAAAAATATATAAATTATCTAACAAAAAAAATGTTAGTGAATTTTTAAATTCCAAAAAAACTAAAAAATATGAAATCTTTGATAAGAAAAACTATAAAGATAATATAAAAAAAATAATACACAAACAAAATAGAAAACAAATTGGAGGTGCTGGTGGTACAACTGGACAAACCACTCCTGAAATGGGAAAATATGAATATGGTAAATTTGCTTTATTTAATATTGGTACTGCAGGTAGAAAAGCAAAAACTCAATTTAAAACTAAAAAATTTGACGTATTTACAAAAGAACAATATTTTTGGTTAAAACGCAATATATATAATACAATTCGTGGTTCTTGGTTATTACAGAAATTTGGAAAAATTACAGAAGAAGAACATGAATTATTAAAACGCTTATTAAAAGCACATATGTATTTTGCAAGAATTAAGCTAGTTATGGCTAAATTATATAAAATAATAGTAAAATTATATGGTTCTAACGAATCTATAATTAGAAAAATGCAAAGAAATATTAGAAAAGTTTTCGATTTACAAATGGACATTGAATATGCTTATAAAAATCCAAATGAAAGGCAAACTGATATTAAAAAAAATGGTGTTAGTGCCCGTAAAAGAATTATTAATTTTTTTAAAGGTAAAATATGGGGTCCTAAAACATATGAACAATTTGTACATACAATAATTAAAAAACAAGATAAACTTAGAAAGAAAATAATGAAAAAAACTATTTTTTATAGTACTAAAGACTTAGGTTCAGGATGTAATTATACTGGTATTATTTTAGGTAAAATCAGCAATAAATTTAGAAAAAGTAAGAACTTAATTTGTGCAATTGGACGTTATCGTAAGTATGAATCAAAATTCAATAAGTTTTATTATCTTTTTCGAGAACAATATAAGAAATTTATTAGAGCATATCCAGCTTGTGATAATACAGTTGATACTCTAGTTTTTAATGCATATTTAAATATTGATGAAATAGAAGAAAAAAAAGATGGAGATCTTTATTATAAATTTGAACCTACTAAATGTGATTCTTATAAATTAAAAAAAGGTACTGATGCATTGCTAGATGAAGCTGGTAAAATGTTAAAACAACAATTAGGTAAAGGCGGTACGGAAGATGTCAAGAAAGAAAAGGAAATTGATGCAGCTTTTTCAAGAAAAGGTGTAGATTTAAAAAATCTAATGACTGATTTTACAAAATATATTAACGTATTTAAAAAAATGTTTCAAAATGGTGAAGCATATGGCATTAGACATCATCATGGTCTTCCTAAGAAAAAAAAGTTTGTTGATAGAATAAAAGGTATATTTGGTAAATCAAAAGAATATACTTTAGCTAAACCAGGACGTTTTGAAGAATTAGCTAAAGAACCTACATTTATCAAAGAATTTACTGATACAATTAAAGGTTTTAGTGAAGATGTTAAATCTATGTTTCAACCTGATAATACTGATAAAAAAATTAAAACAACAATTATACCTTATATTGAATTATATAAAACTTATTCATATAAGAATAAATCTGATGGAGATGAAACTTTTAATGTAGAACAAAATTTTAGTGTATTTAGTATTAATTTGAATAAAATACAAGATGTTGCATATGATAACAATTATTTTTATAATGAAGATCTTTTCCCAGATATTGCTACAATAGGCAGACACGCATTACCTGTTGTAGTATGTGTGCAAAATGGTTTTATTAATAGAGGTAATAATTCATCTAAAGTTACAAACTTTGAAAAAGGTTTTTTGAAAGGTTTATATGTTCCTGTTTCTTATTCTTATGCTTATAATGATGAACAAACTATAGATTATAAGACATATAATATTTTATATGTTAGAAAAGAATGTGTTAATAATGAAGTTAATAGAGTTGATGATATTATTGCAGTTGACCAAACAGATTACTTTACACTCAGAAATATTCCTGAAGGTCCTGGTATTACTTTAGAAAAATTTAATAAAAGTTTTGCTGCTGTAAATTTCAATTTTGGTACTGATAGACCTACTGGTATAGAATATGTTTATAGTTATGTAGATTTAAGTACTGTTAGTGGTATTCCTGGTCCTGATGCTGAAGCAGAAAGATTAAGTAGATTGACTGCATCTGCACGTGCTACAGAAACTATTAGAATTCGATTAGTTACAATTGAAAGTGAAATTTCAGCTTTATCATTAATGATACTTACAGATGTAGTTTTAAATAATATAAATAAACTAAGGTCAGAACTTAATGGATTTAAAAGAGAACCTAATACTTCAGCTATTGATAAAAGTAAAATTGATGCATTACTTTTACAATTAAACGGTGTTGAACAAAATTTAATTAACAAAAGATTAATTAAAATTCAAACAGATATTACTGCAATGACTGGTGTTGCTGCTGATTTATCAAATATACAAAACTTAAGGGCAGAGCTTAACAGATTAAAAGTAAACCGTAATACTTCATCTACAGACAAAACTCTAATTACAAATTTACTTAGTGAGTTAGATAATTTACAAACTAGAATAACTGACACACAAGCAAAAACAGATATTAAAACTAGAATAGAGGCGATAATAAAAGATTTAGATGACAAAAAAAATAATGCTAAATATACAAATTCAACAAAATCAGCAGAAAAGGGAAATTTTGATAATATTATTAAAGATATTGATGCTAAACAAAAAGCATTTGATTTTAATACAAAAACATTAGCTGATGCAAAAATATTAGAGGCAGATATTAATTCTTTAAAATTACAAGCTGAAACTTTGTATAAAACTATAATTGGTACTGGAACTGGAGGACCTGGAGGACCACCACCAGGTGGTGATGCTTCTGCTATAGCTACTTTACGAGCTGAAGCACTTACTCTACAAAAACAAGCAAAACTATTAGTTGATGAAATTGTCGCTCTTCGTTTTACAATAGACAAAGACAATATAAAAACATTAAAATATAATGGATTAGTTACTGATTCTAATAGACAATTTGGTTATTATGCAATATCAATTACAGAATTAAATACAACAACAATTACTTTAGTTAATGCACAAAATATAATAAATAATTTAAAAAACATTATACCAATTAAACTTACAAAAAATATAGAAGAAGCAAAAAAATTAATGAATACAACAGGACCACCACCTCCACCACCACCACCTCCACCAGGAACTACTCAAGATGTTGATTTACAAAATATAAAAGCTGAAGCAAATCAATTAGTCATAGATTCTACTAATGATTTAAAAAATTTAAATGGAATAAAAAAAAAAGACCCAGCTCAGCTTATTTCAATTAAGACAGAAGCAGAAAATGCGGATAAAGAGGTTAAAGCATTAAATGTTATAATTCGAGGTTATGCTGTAGCTGACATAAAAAATGCTAAAGCTGATTTAGATACTATGAAAACACAAATAAAAATAGTTAAGGATAAATTAGCTGAAGCAAATGGTTTGCCAAATTTACATAAAGACATAATAAGATTTAATGAATACATGCAAAAGGCAAATGAAATTCATAAAAATATAGACACGAAATATAAACTTGCAGAGTTTAATAATTTATTAAAAACTACAGATTTAAAAACATTTGATGCATCATTTAAATATTATCAAAGTAAATTAAAAGAAATTGAGTCAATTAAAAAAATTTATGATATATTAAGAGATTCAAAAAAATGTAAAGTATCAAATAGTAAAGATATTGATTTTATAAATTTAAAAAAAACAGATTTAGAATCTTTTTTTATCTTTTGTATGAATGATTTTGATATAAATAATTTAGAAAATTTTATTATATTATTTAATAAAATAAATACAAATTTTGCTGAATTTGAAAATATTTGTAGTAATAGTATTGCTGCGATACCAGAAACATTAGATGATTTGATATCAATTAATGAAATAAATTTATTTTTAGATGACTTAGATAAAGAATTTAAAACCAATTCTAATTTATTTGAATATGATTTAACAGATGATGATGATGTTAAACGCTTTGGTAATACTACAAATAAAATTAGAGAACTTTTCATTAAACATTTAAACAAAGCAAGTATAACTAAATATATTAATGTAACTGATAATAAATTTACATTTAATAAAGAAAAATTTCTAACGTTTTTAAGGTCAAAAACTGATGCTGTAGATGTTGCAAAAAAGCAATTATATAAAGATTTTATAAAATATGTTGATGATTCTATTACTGATGATATTGTTGTTGGCGGTGCTCTCCCTCCTAAAAAAGGTTTTACCATTGTTACTACCGAATTAATTGGTTCTAGAGTCGAAGACCTTTTACATATTGATGATTATTCTGAACTTCGTCGAAAACAGATAATTGAAATTACACAAAAAATTCGTGACACTAATGGGTTTGAACCAGATATTATTTGCGGTGATTTTGGTGGTACTACAGAAATAATAAAACCCAATATGCTAACTAAACTAGATGAATTATATAAATCTAAAGTTAATGATATTAGAGACCCTTTAAAAATTAAAAATTTACTTATTGATTTTTATAATAATGGTATGACTCAATTAACAAGGTCATATCAAAGATTTCCAGTTATAAATTCAACTACACCTCCCTATACAAATTCAGAAACAGAACTAATATCTAATTATATATTTTATAAAAATGGTTCATTTATACCATCCGCACCATATTTATTTACTAATCCAGAAGACAGCATAACAATAAAACCACCACCAACAACACCTCCACTAACACCACCACCACTAATACCACCACTACCAACTAAGAAATTAATTGATATTTATGGAGGTATTTTACCAATAATATTAACATTTACAAAAACAGCTTCAACTACTACTATTCAAGAAGAAAATGAATATATGCAAGAAAAAGGTAGGAAATTTACAGAAGTTAAATTATATAATCGTAAAAGTCTTGAAAAATTAATTAGGATGATTGATAAATTAATGTCGCAATTTACATATGGTTATAAAGCCTATTTAAAACGTGATTTAGGTTGTTTTAGTTTTCAATCAGAAAGTGGTGATGGTGGTGGTAGTACAAGAGGTATTGATTATAGTATTCGTCAAAAAAACGATGAAGACCCAGACATACTTAAAAATTTTTACACAATGAATTATCCTTCATTTATTGATGTATTTCTTTATCAGTTAAGTGGATTTTATAATGATACAAATGATACTAATGAAATTTTTTATAGTGAAAATCAAATATCACGTACAGAAACAAAACATATTGCAACTGCAAAGCTTAATTTTTTAGAAGGAGAAGGAATTAAGGGTCAGTCATCTTTAATCAAAGATACTATTGTTAGAATGCTTCTTATACCTAGTAAAGAATTAAAATTAATATCTGCAGTTGATACTACTATTGCAAAAACAGGTATTGATTTTGAAAAAACTAGTGCTAAAGAATATATGAAACTTGCACAACAATTTAGCTATAATTTTTATCGTGAATATGCTATACCTAAACTTGAATCTAAACTTAAAGAATTAATATCTACAAACAAAAATACTGCAGATAATAAAGATGATAGATATACTGAAAAAATACAAAAAAGTGTAGAAGACGATATTATTAATAGAGGATTACTCTATGAATTATTACAAACTAAACCAACAACTGGTAGTGATGGAACTACTAAAATACAAGAACTTGTAAATATTAAAGACCCAAAATTAATTGAAAGATTATTTGAATTTATTTTTGTTATGTTAAAACTCAAATTTATAGATAAACAGGTTGCTGATATAGATTCTGCTCAAATGAATGTTGAAGAATCTATTGTTAAAGCTGAAAAATATGCTATATTTGGCGAAGAATATAATAATAGTGCAAATAAATTATATGATTTATGGCTTAAACTGAAAGATGGTGGTTTAACTGATATTTTGAAGAAAACATATATAGATGAAATTAAAAACATAATTGTTGAAAAAATAAAAATTTTTTTTGATAAAACAATAACTCCACCACCAACACCATTTAAATATACTATTGAAATTAATAATGCAAAAGAAGTTAAAGAACCTACTGAGATAAAAACTATTTTGGAATTGAAAAATGTTGAAGCATATGTTGCTTATGCTTTAATGTTTCTTATTGTAAAAAATATATCGACTGAATTTACAACTAATATTAATGATCCACTTATTGTAAGTCATTGTAAAAATATTTATAATTTACAAAAAACAATAGCTGTTTTGATTACCGAAGATAGAATTGCTGGTGAAAAAATTAAATCTGACATAAATTTATTAATTAATAAATATTTTAAAGTTTATGATATTTGGATTAAAACATTAGCAGCAGGTTCTCCTATTTTTATTGCCGCTACTGCAGCAAGAACAGGAGGAATAAGACCAGGACCAGGACCACCACCACCAGGTCCACCACCACCAGGTCCACCACCACCGACAGGAACAATCTATGATAAAACAAAATTTACCGATGGTATTGCAGCTGCAGAAAAAGCAATAAATACTGCTAAAGATGAAGTAACTGCAGCTACTACATTAATAGCTAATGATTTAATAACACCAATAAAACCAATTTCAGACATACAATCTGCAATAAATAATTTACAGGCATCTTTAGGTCAATTAAATTCACAAAAAACATCACTTACAGATTTAATAAAAGAAGCACAAACTATAATTAGTAATCTTACAGCAAGTGGTGACGCTTTACAAGCAGCTGAATTTCAAGGATATGAAACTCAATTAAAAGCATTACTTGCAGAAATAGAACTACAAATAGCAGCAGTAAATTCTAATATTAAATCATTACAAACACTATTAGCTATAAATACTATTATTGAAGATGGTAATAATTTATTAACTGAAGCAAATACTGTTAAAATAGCTGCTGAAACAGCTTTAATTGATGCAAAAACAGATATTGCAAACTTATCATCTTTAAATACAACAGCAAAATCAGCTGCAGCTGATGCAGCAAAACTAGCAGCACAAAAAACATTAGATTTTACATATACAATAGACACAATTTTAAAATCATTACAAACTGCTATTGATGGTACAAGTGCTGGTGCTAAAAAAACTACTATTGAAAAATTAAAACAAAATTTAGAAACTATACGGGCTGAATTAGTAAAATTACAGGAAGAATTAATGAAAGAAGTAAATACATTATCAGCAGAACCAGAACCAGAACCAGATGGTTTTAAAGAAGTTCATGCACTAGTAAAAGTTCACAAAGAACCAAAAACTATTTCAGATTTATTTGATGCTATACTAGGTAAATTAGGCATTTCAGATTTAATTGATAAAGCTAATATAGACAAATTAAGAATATTGTTTAATCATGGTATACGTAATGAAAAAGGATACTCTGAAATATATAAAATGTTAAATAGAATTTTATTTTTAAGAGAAAATGAAGAATTTTGTAAAACAAATCCGACACTCTGTAAAGAAATATTGTCTGAAATATATCCTCTTGTACCAAAAGCAGGAGGTGGTAGTAAATTAAATAGTAATAATAAAAATAGTAATAAATTAACTAAAAATAATAATAAATCTAATAAATTTAATAATTCTAATTCTAATAATAATCATAAAAATACTAAAAGGAAAGATAAAATAGTTCAATTAGGAGGAGCTGGGGCATATGGACCATCAGCAAGTCCTGATAAAAAAACTATTCAATTAGAAAATAAAACTATTAATAATCTAATTGAAGAAGAAAAAGATGAAGGTAATAATTTATATGTATTAAATTTTGCAAGTATTGACCTACCTGGAGGACAAGTTAAAAATGGTTTTATGGGAGAAGAAGAAGAATTATGTAGAACTAGTCCTCAATTTTATAATTCTTTGAATAAATATAGTGAAAATAATGATGTTTTAAAAAGAGAAAATACATTTATAATTACACCAAACGTAACTTTTATTAGAAATGATGGATGTCATAAAAACCCATATGGTATAATTACTGATATTGCTAAACCTTCAGCTTCAATAATTTCTATGTTTACTCCAAATATTTCTAGAGAAAATATAGGATTTAAAGACATTAACGCAATACTAGATTTTGGAACTGGTAAAGAAAAAATAAATGAATTTTTTACTAATTTTGTTAAAAAAATTACATTATTATTAACCACTAAACCTGATTCTACTACAACAAAAAACACTTTAATTATTGGTACTGGTATATTTGGAGAATATTTTGCTCCAAAAAATGATGAAAAGAAAAATAATTTTATTGAATATATAATAACTAAAATTTTAGAAGCATTTAATTCTAACAATATGGAAAACATATGTGTATATGATAAAATTTTATTTGCTATACCAAATAAACCTACACAGACACCTGATATATTTGAAACTTTTAAAACAAAATTTAATGAGGCTAACATTGACAAATTTACTGTTGAATTTAATGAAGAAGAAGAAGATGAAGAAGAAGAAGGAGGAGAAGAAGGAGGAGATGAACCTAAACCTGAACCTCTAAAAAAGGTAGAATATGAAGAATTATTAGAAAAATATAAAAAAGTAGAAGCAACATTTCCTACAAAATTGCCTAGTAATTGGGAAATTAAAGAGTTATTTAAAAATGCAGTAGATAAAGCTATGTGGAGTGATTATGCTTCAGAAGTTAGACCTATAGTATGTGAAAAGTTTGTAAAATTATTAGAAGATTTTATTGCTATACAAGTAGAAAAAGGAAATACATTATATACAGATGGAAATATGACATATACTACTTTAATTACAAGATTACTCACACAAAGACCACATTATTTTTATGAAAGTACAGATACTTGGGGATATTATAAAGGAAATGACGAATTAGTAAATGGTAATGGAATTGATAAATTAATTGAAGATAAAACATATAAAAATTTCTTAACTTATGATGAAATTGCTCTATCTGCATTAATTTCTGTATCAGTACCTACTCAATTTATTAATAATGGACATATTAGTAATAAAGGAATAACGAGTTTAAATTATTATGACCGAAAAGCAATATATACTGCTTGTGTTGGTCCAAGATTTGAAAAAAAAAACGAAATGGAATATTCTTACATAATAGTTAGTAAATCTCAAAATACTGAAGAAAATGGTTATGGTAAAGCAAATAAAGATAAAGTAGAATGTAAAATATTAACTATGTTTGCTAAATTCTATGGATATGAATATCTACCAACTTTTACTGAAGTGGATAATATTTCATTTAATAAAGATGATTATTTGCAACTTGTTGTGGCAGATACATATTTAAATAAAAAAATATATAAAGAAAGAATAAAATTAACTATATTACCATTTTTAAACAATGCTAATTATTATGGTGGTATAACAACTGATTCTAAAAAAGCATATCTTCGTGTTGCTCCATTAGGATTAGGTTTTTTTTTAGGTGAATTCGATTCTGATAAAAGAAACATTATGAATTTGCATTTAGAAGCATATATAGAACTATTAGACGAATATACATTTCCAAATATAAGTTGTATTGAGTTTATGTATTTTGATAAAAGAGAAAAAAATATTATTTTTAAAGATAATAAAGACAACATTTTAAAAACTGTAATAGTAGATGGTTCAACTCCATATGGTAAAAATAAAATAATATTAAAACACAATAAGGATGATAATGATATTAATTATAGTTTTGCATCACCATTAGAACGTGGTAATAATGATTTATTAGTAACTATGTATGCTTGGGATGGTAATTCATATCCTGGAAATGAATTTTGGGCTGGGCAACTATCTGCTTCTGGAGACCCTGCAGCAGCTTGTTGTTCAATGATATCAATTTTACAAAATCCTGATATAAATCCAGATAGACTTAAAGGAGAAGCTGCTTATATTGTAAAATGTGAACCAGAAGTATCTGCTACTGTTGGTGGTGCATTATCTAAAAATGAATTATCTAAAACAAATTCATTAAATCAAAAACAAAATATTTTAAAATCAAATTCAAAATTAAATTCAAAATCAAATTCAAAATCAAAACGTACATTAAGAAAATTAAATAAAAATAGTGCAAAATTATCTAAAAGAAAATAGTAGTATTATAATTTCAACTATACAATTATATCAATTGCAAAATCCAATACTATTATTATTAATAAAATACCAAATATCTGTCTAGCATTAGTTTTTCTAATACCATCAAATGGTTCTATTAAGGAAGGAACTATTGGTTCCCTTGAGGCTCCCTTATTTCTTGCAATAGAATTATCCCGTTCCCAAATATTATTAACAGGATTTAAAAAATCCCGTGCCCAAACATTACTATCAAATTTTTTATTCATTTTAAATTACTTTTTTATTTTTTAATATTTAATATTTATATTTATTTATATTTATAATATATTTACTTATAATCAATATATTTACTTATTACTTATTACAAATATATTTTACTACTATTATGCGTATTTGTTAAATATGTAAAATATTTATAATACATAATACATAATACATAATACATAATACAATACAATATATAATATATTAAATATTTATAAAATGGATTATATTAATAATTATAATTATAATGAGTTTCATAATGAATTTTCTAATTCTAACAATTTTACTTGTGCATCACGCTTATATTTTTTTCCTCAAATAATGTTTTATTCAATGATGACTTATTATATATTTTCTTTAATTAAATATGTTAATAAAAAGGATTCAATAACCCAATCAAATAATCTGTATTTACAAAATGAAACATTTCTAGATTTTGAAGTTTTAGGTTCTGGAATAGAAGAAGATTTAGAAGAAATAAAAAAACAACAAGAAATATTAAACAATATGCTTTCTAAAAAATCACTTGAAAGAGAATTTATTTTATATTATATATTTGAAATTAAAGGTAATTATCAACTTTTAACAACAGATAGAATTGAAAATGGTTTAGAACAAGAAATTTTTGAAGAATATAATACTTATGATGAATTTAAACAATTATGTTTAAACTGGGATTTAAATAATTTTATCGAGGAGGAGAAGAGTTCAGATTCAAATGAAATTATTCAAGTCGGTGATAAAGAATATAATATTAACAGTTCTCAATTAATATTTATATCGTGGCTTTATAGAAGTGGTATCTATAATTTTTTAACTACAACTCCAAAAATTAAATTAGATGTATTAAATGAAATGAATAGTAAAAAATTGCTTAAAGGTAATGTATTTTTGCGTTATCATTTGTTGGATTTGTAAAATTATTAGAATAAACTATAGAGAGACTTTAGAATCTCAGTAATTTACATACATTTATGTAAAATATTAAATATATATTATTTACACTCTTGAACTCTAAATAATAGGTTTTCTTAAATTATTAATTTTTGTTTGTATTATTTCAATTTGTTTTTCTCTTTCTATTTTTTCATATTCAAATTTACAATTTGAATTATTTATATGTCTTTTTAAATTGTGGTTTTTTGTATATTCATTATTACAAATATAACATTTAAAATTTGCTTTTTTTTTAAATTGTAAAAAAAAACTTTCAATTTCTTCTGGAGTTTTTTTACAATGAATTGTTATTTCTAAATGCGCTTTTAATCTACTAGAGTAATTAAATACTTTCTTACAATTAGGACAAGTTCTTTCTAATAATGTAACATTTTCATCATTTTTAATTACTATGTTTTCAACACTTTCTATTACTGTATTCTTAACACTTTCTATTACTGTATTATTAACACTTTCTATTACTGTATTCTTAACACTTTCTATTACTGTATTTTTGGAATTTATATTATTTTTTCTAATATTTCTATTAATTTTAATATTATTATTAATATTGTTATTAATTTTGTTACTAAAATAATCTAAAAATAATTTTAATACAAAATCATCATTTTTTGCTATAAAAAATTCTCTACCTTTATCTAATTTACAATTTGAATTAAATATTTTAATAATTTCTATTTCGTCATTATCCATATCATTACTAATAATAAATGTTAAGATTTCAGCATAATTATATCCTTTGTATCTTCTATAAAAGTTAATACTTTTACCAATTTTATAAATAGTTCTGTTTTTAGTATCACACATTTTTATTAGATATATGTAACCTTTATTTTTTATATATTCACTCATTTTTATATTTTTAATCAAATTATTTAATATATAAAAATATAAATCTATCTTTATATCACAATAATAATAAATAATATAAATATGTAAAAAATAATATAAAATTATGCTCTCTCATATAAAAAATCCCTTATAAAAGGAGGTTCGAAAGGAACCTTGGTTCCTTTCTCTATAAGCCACAAGCATTTTTTATAGCAGTAACAACCTTATTATTACTACTATAATCTGTTCCATCGATTAAACTTGTTGCATTACCTTCTTTTACATTTTTTTCATATTGTAAAATATTATCTAATTGTTTTGCATCACAAAGTCCGAAACCTCTTAATTGACTTGCATAATTATTTGCGCATTCGCTTATATTAGCACCTTCTGGTAAACTAGTTAAATATGAATCAAAAGTTGAATATGCAGCAGTAAATGGGGTTAATTGTTTATTAGAATTATTGCCTCCTACAGAATAACCATATTGACCTTTTTCATTAAATATTTGAAACATATAATTATCATCTGCTACATCTAATTGTGAATTAAATGTAACAGCAGGACATAATGAATCATTATTAATATTACTATTACTATTGTTACCAGTTGGTGTTGTTGATGTAGAATATCCAGATGAATCAAATTCTTCAAATGTTCGCTCAATTAAATTAACACCATTAATTTTTAAAAAACGCATAATATCCGAATATTCGCGGTCGCCTGTATAAACTTTCTTTTCATTATTTATAAGTAATATAATAGTTGGAACAGTACTTATTTGATATTCATTGGCTTTTTTATAATCTTTTTCGCATTCAATTTCTTCATACATAACATTATTTGATAGATTATTAACAATTTTATACCATACTGGCATAAAATCTGAACAATAGTGACAAGATGCTTTATAAAATAACATTAATTTAACACTATTACCTTTATTAAGATATGAAATAATACTGTCATTATTATTTTTATTTTTAGTCTGTTCTTTATAATTTTTACTATTTGTTTTAATACTTTTTACATTAAAATCATTAGTATATTCTATATCTATATCATTATCATTATTTGAAAAACTTGGAGAACTTGAAAAACTATTATCAGTATCATAGCCTGATGAAGAAAACCCTTCAATTACACCTTGTTCTACTGCATGATTAATTTTTTTAATAGTATCTTTTTGCATATCTTCTACCATTTTATTAAATTTGTCATTATCAGTTACATATGAATTAGCATCATCATATGTATTATCAAAAGCATAATATGGTTTATCTGTTGCTTTACCTTCTCTAGACTTATTTGTATTATTAGTAGTATTAGTATTATTACTATTTTGACTTTCTAAATAAAATTTAATTAATACTATAATAATTAATATTACTAATATAAAAAAAAGATGGTTAAACATTTCTTTACTATTACTATTTAGTGCTATAATATTTTTAGTCAATATTATTAATTACTAATATTAATTAATAATATTATTTATTTTATTACAGTATTACAATATTACAGTTTTATAGTTTATATAGTTTATATAGTTTATATAGGTTTATAATATATGAATAAAATATTTTTATTATTTAGTTCTAGATTCAATTATAGTAAATTATTTTTTAAAGCAAAATATTAAAAATTGCTTTAAAACTATAACTATAGTGATGTCTGTCTTAAATTCTGAAGTAATTGTATCTAATAATACTAGAAATAATGAATCTACAAAAAATAGTGAAAATACTAAAAATAATGAATCTACAAAAAATAGTGAAAATTTTATTAATTTTATAAATCATTTATTAACATTTAATAAACAAATGGCTCTATTACAATCTAAGAATCCTGTTGAAAATAACACACCATTTCGCTTTAATATTAGTAGTCGTGTATTGATTAAACTATGTGAATTAGTAAAACCTATTTTACAAAATGAACCAAATATTTTAGAAATAGAGGCACCTGTTAATGTATTTGGAGATATTCATGGTCAATTTTCAGATATGATTCATTTTCTTGAAATGACAGGTTTACCTCCTAATAATAAATTTCTTTTTATGGGTGATTATGTTGATAGAGGTAATAATAGTATTGAAGTTTGTGCATTATTATTTGCAATGAAAATTATGTATCCTTCTAATATACAAATATTAAGAGGTAATCATGAATGTCCTGAGGTTAATTGTCTTTATGGTTTATTAACTGAATGTGAAACTCGATTTGGAAATGATGCTAGATTAGTTTTTAATAAGATTAATGAAGTATTGTGTGTATTGCCAGTTTGTGCTATTATAAATAATAAAATTTTTTGTGTTCATGGTGGTATTTCACCACATTTGAAAAATTTAGATGATATTAAATCATTAAATAGATTTGGAAAAATACCTGATAGTGGATTATTGTGTGATTTAATGTGGTCAGACCCTAGTATATCAACCTCTAAATGGGGGACAAATAATAGAGGTATTTCTTGTACATATAATAATTTAGCTATTAATACATTTTTAAAAAATAATAAATTGCAATTATTATGTAGAGCTCATCAATTGGTTTCTGAAGGTTATAAGTTTTTTGGTAATAATAAAATGATTACAGTTTTTAGTGCTCCTAATTATTGTGGTAATTGTGGTAATGATGGTGCTGTAATGAAAGTTAATGAAAATTTAGTTTGTTCATTTATTATTATTAAACCTACTAATATAAAATGAAAACAATGAAAAATGAAAAATGAAAAAATGAATATAATGAAAAAATGAATATAATGAAAAAATGGATATAATGAAAAAATGAATATAATGAAAAAATGAATATAATGAAAAAATATAATTTTATTAAACATTGATAAACATTGTTAAATATCGTTAAACATCCTTGAAAAATATATATTTTGTATCTTTTTCTTTAATACTATCTATTTTATCTGAGTTATCTTTCTTATTTACATTAGTATTTTGTATTTGATTTAAATCAATCTCATTATCTAAATCTACTTCAAATTCATCATCCAATTCATCCAAATTAAGATTAACTTCATCAATATTATTAATTACAAGTTTTGATTTTTTATCAACTTTATCATCAACTTTATCATCAACTTCTATATTATTATCAATATCAATATCATTATCAATCTCATTGTCTATATCATTGTCAATATCATTGTCTTCATTATCATTTAATAAATTTTCTAGACTAGATTGTGATGTCTTTATTTTCTCTTTCACTTCTGCTTTCACTTCTGCTTTCACTTCTGCTTTCACTTCTGCTTTCTCTTTTGCTTTCACTTCTGTTTTCACTTCTGCTTTCATTTCTTCTGCTTTCATTTCTTCTGCTTTCTCTTCTAATTTATCTTCATTAATAATATTTGGTTCTATTTTATTATCACTATTATCTATTAAATCAGTTATATTTAGTTTCTCTAAAGGTTTTTCTAATTCTTCTAATAAAGGTTCCCTTATATCTATTATTTTTTCAACTACAGTATCAACTAATTCTTTTTTTATTACATCTGTTCCAGGTCTAGAATTCATTTCTTCACGAATAACTTGTCTAATTAATTCAATATTAATATCACTAATATCACCATTCTTACTTGATGTTTTTAGTTCTTTCTTAACAACTGATTCCAGTTTTTTTAAATACTTCTTCTTAGAAGGTTCTTTAATATCTTCATCTTCTTCTTCGATTTCTTCATCAGGTTCATTTAAAAATTCTTTTAAAATATGTCTAACAGGTAATTGCTTTCTAATAGTTTCCATAATACATTCAGCAATCATTGATTCACTATCCCTCATATTTTTCTGATGCTCATACTTAGTTACTCTATCACTAAAATAATAAGGGTCTTTCCAAAATTCACGAGCACATTCAATATAACAAAGATGAATAAAATGACTACCACTTGGAACTTTAAGAGAAAGTTTTTTATTTTTCTGAGCACTATGAACTATAGTTAATATCTTAATATGGGTAACATAAACAACTTTAAGTAAATCGTCAATATAATCACATTTGCTAACATTAGTAATTCTTTCAAATTCTTTATTGATTATATCCTGAGACCATTTAGGTATTCGACTTAATAAGTCCTGAAATACCATAAGGACATTATCAGGTGTATTATCTTGGTTGCAAATATCTTTTGCATCCATATAAATACTTTTAATACCTTGATAAATACATGCTTTCAAAATACTTATTAATTGTTTAGTATATTCTTCTTTAGCATCAACTAAAACTGTTACATTTCCTTCTTCCATTTATGAATTAATAATTTAATTTATATATTATTTTATAGATTATATAATATATTATTTAACTTATTCTTATATTAGTTAGATAATCTATAATCTAGAATAAAACGAAAAAATATTAAAAATATTAAAAATATTAAACATATGTAAAAAAAATATAAATATAAATATTTACTTTTTTCCTTTTTACTTCTTTATCTCTTTATCTCTTATCTGTTTACTTCCTTGATTTTTTGGATTTACTAGATTTATTGGATTTTTTACTTTTTGATAATTTATGCATATGTTTTTTACTTTTATGCATATGATTTTTACTTTTATGCATATGTTTTTTACTTTTATGCTTTCTTGATTTACCGCCGCCAGAACGTGTTAGACCATAATTAGTAAAACCAAGGTCTGCAGTAGGTGATTTAGGACAATCGCCATCTTGAGTACCATTAAGAGGAATATTAGCAGGTAATCCACCAATCTTATCATTAAGGTCAAACCCATAAATAGCACCACCTTTATGCATAGCTTTCTTATGAGAATTATGTTGCTTTTTAGCAGTACGTTTTTTAGTACCGTTTGACACTTTACGAATTTGTCTCATCATACGCTTTACGATATTCATATTTGTAATAGATTAGTAATAGATTAGTAATAGATTAGTAGAGTATATTAGTATCTAGATAATGTTTTATAGTTTTTATTACTTTGTAATTAGATTTTTATTCTAGACACATTATTATTATTTATTATTTATTATTATTTAATTAATTTTTATTATTTTATAAAATTGAAACATTTAATTTATAAAAATATAATATAAAAAAATATTATATAAATAATTATATTAATAATTATATAAATAATTATATTATTTAAAATATAAATGAAAAAAAAATGCAAGAGGTTCTAGATAAATTAGTTGATTCTAGAATCTTTAATCTTCTAGAAATAATTAATATTAACTATCATGATAAATTTAAAAAATGTGATATTGAAAAAGAATTAATTTATATAAAACAACATATTAATTGGAAAGTGCAAAAGTCAATTACTGATGATAATGATAATGATAATGATGATAATGAAACAAAAATATCTCTAGATACAAAACAAATAATACAATTGAAAATTAAAAAAGGTGTGAAAAAAGGTGTGAATAAAGTAAAAACAAATACAAATATAAATCAAAATGTAAATCAATGTTCTGGTCGTACATGGTCAAATTATATTTATAATACAAAAACAAATAAACAACTTGATGATATTGAAGATAAATTTAAAGTTGATGATTTTAATGATTTAGATATTAAAGATTTTAATAGTAAATATAAACTTGGTTTAAGATGCTGTAGAAATAAGGTTGATAAAAGTAAATATTGTAATTTACATACTAAACATTTGATACACGGAAATTATTTAGAACTACCAGATAAAGAACTTTGTTATCATTTTATGAAAGATGGTAAATATTTATAAAAAAATAAATAGTTTAACTATAAAACTATTTAATAAACACTTGCTTTGTATTTAAGATGTTCTGAATTACATCTACCAAAACAGTATTGTTCATCACAAAAATATTGTAATGTTATTGCTTTTTTGGGCATATACAAACGTGTTTAAATCCACGAAGGAGTTCTTCAAATTCCTTTATATTTTTTGGATTTGCATCTATAAGAATATCTCTAAAACCTGGAGATTCTGAGATAACACTCGTACAAGTATTCATTGGTATATCTGTAATAAATGATGTTATACCTAATCTAAACTCTCCAATAATTGCATAATTCATAGCATAATATATACTTTTTTCTAGTTTTTCGCATTTTTCCATTTTTAGAAAATATTTAATATATTTAGAAAATACAAAATAATATCAATTTTTTATATTTTTTATATTTTTTTTCTATTTTTTTATATGTTTTTATATAGTAAATAACATAAATATATTTATTATAGTAATATTAAATATAGTAATATCAATTTATTTACAAATACATAATAAATAAAATGGAAAAATTTACAAATGATATATATTCTATATATGAATTGATTAATAATAATGATGAATCAAAAACTTTTATGCATATTAAAACTATTTCTAAACAATATCTAGCATATTACATATACCGTATTATTACAAAATATATTAATATTGTAGAAATGGGAACATCTACTGCAGATATTGATGAATTTATGACATATCTTAGAATACCTAAAGAACATAAAAGACAACTTAGCTATCCATTAGCTGGAAAACTAACTAATGATGATAAGATTCTAGATATGATTATTCTTAGAGGTATTGATATTCTTACAAAAACAGATAAATATATAAAAAGTCTGCCATCAAATGTTACATCTTACGATGATTTATATAAGTTTTTTGAACAAAAAGAATTAACTATAATAATACAAGACTTAATAGATTTACAAACTCTTATACCTGGATTATCTGTACCAAAGATTAGACCAAATTATTTAAATAATGCAAATATTTAGAATATTGTGTTTTTTTATTTATTTATTTATTTTTTTATTTATTTATTTATTTATTTATTTATTTATTTATTTATTTATTTATTTATTTATTTATTTATTTATTTATTTATTTATTTATTTATTTATTTATTTATTTATTTATTTATTTTTTTATTTATTTTTTTATTTTTTGTTTTTGATTTTGTTATTATTATCTAATCTAAATAATAATATATAATTACTAAAAATTAAAAACTAATTAAAACTAAATATAAATAAATATAACTAAAATGTCAAATCCTACAAATGCTATGATACCTCCATCATTATTATCAGGTTTTACATCATTAGCACTTAAAGCTAATGAATTTGTAACAAAATCTACATTTACAAATTATGGAGAAATGAATTCTGGTCAAGGATTATTATTCTTTTTAATTCTTATGTTACTCATATTTTTAACAATGTGGTTAGGAGCTTTTGTATTTAATACAAGTGTTGTTAAAATATTTCCTGATGTAAAAAAAGTTTCTGTTCTAGACTTCTTTGGTCTCTATATAGTTATCCATATTCTATTTTGTTAAATATATAATATTTTATAATATTGTTTAATTTCCTTTAATTTTAATTTTTTTTTTGTAGTAATATATCACTAATATATTAGAGTAATAATAAGTAATAATAACTTAATAAAATGAATCAAAAAGAATTTAATTTATTGTTATCTGAATTATCAAATTCAATAAAACCTATTAATCAATTATTATTTGAATGTCTAGTATTAATTATATTTTATTATCTATTTAATACAATTTCATTTATAAATAATGATATATCAAATTCTAAATCTCATATATCATTTATTTATCTCATAGCTTTTATTTGTATTGTTCTAGACTGGTTTATTTGGAATAATCATATTCAAACATCATTATTCACATCAATATTACTTGTATATATAATATATAATATTAATAAATCTAAATCTATTTCAACATTTATAAATATTATAAATGATTCTAGAGAAATAAATAAAATAAATAATAAAATTGATAATGAAAATAAAAATAATGAGCTAGAAATAGAATATCAAAAAGCAGTTCAACAAGATGAACTTGACCGTATTACTTTTATACCAAAAGAAATTGATTTTAGTAATCCTAATAATAATCCTAATTATACTCCAGATGCATATGAAAAAAAACTAAATGGTATCAATGAATTAAATAGTGCATATACTTCAAGAATACCTTCAATACATATAACTGATTCCCAATTTGCAGAACAACAATTATTTAATTTATATGATAGTCCTCAATATAAAAATATTAATAAAAAATGTAGTGATAAATCATTAGATAATTATAATGAAAAACAAGATAAAGCTTCTATAAATTCATCTTTCAGTAAATATGATATGATTGATATGATTGATATGATTGATAATGGAAATTCTGATAAAACTAATCTAGATTTATTTAGAAATCCTAAGCGAGAATTTCTTGATAATAAATGGTTAGAATTAAAAGAAAATACATATAATGATAATTGTAAAAATTGTAAAGGTAATCCTTCTACAACCAAATATAATAAAAATGCAATTTGTTCTGTTGTACAATTTGGTCAAGAGTTAGAAGAATGTACCAATCAAACAAGTACAGTTAATGATAAACAATTAAATAAAATTAGTACAAATAAAATTGAGCCAATTTATAAGTTCTAAAATATAAAATATAAAAAAAATTGGAAAAATATATGTATTGAATAAATAAATATTGATATTGCTATCTTTAGTTATTTATCAATGCCAAATAATATAATAATATTAATATTCATATAACTATAAATCAAATAATTTGTTAATTAATTAGTAGAAGAAGTCATTTATTATATAAAAACAATAAGCTTTATTTTATAAAACATTATTAATTTAGATATATAATAAAACTAATTAATTAGTTATTATTTGAATAATATATATATTATTTATTATATTTCACCACAATCATTACAATTATGTAATAGGTAAAAATATCTATTCATAAAATTCAGATTAAGCATATTAGAATATCATTTAATTGTATTCTAACTGCAAATTATAGTTTTTATTTATATAATTAATATAAATAAAACAATATTTATATATTGAATAAAAATATTCAATTTTTTGCAATTATTCAGTTTTTGTCTAAAAAATCTACAAAAATATAATATGTTACTATTGTAATAATATACATATATATATAAAGTTTAAAAATGTCAGATAAAATAGCAAAATCTTTTCTTAATACACCATTAACTTTATTATTAATTATTTTAATAATATTAATAATATTTTGTGTTATGCAACATAAATTATATAATTTACAATCAATTATGTTTGATAGTTATAGTAATAGTGATAGTAATAGTGATAGTGATAGTGATAATTCTATGAATTTTGAAGAAATGAATCTATTATTAAATTCAAGTGAATTAATTAAAAATCATACTATTACGTTAAATGACATAATTGAAAAATCAAAATCCAAATTAAAAACAAAAGAAAATTTTTATGAATTAACACAAGATGATTTGAATACAAATTTAAATAACTTAAATAAATTATCAGATAATCTTAAAACATTTAGTTCAACTACATTAGTCGATATACAAAAAATTATGAATAATGTTAAAACTCAAAGATTAATAGATAAAGAAATACTTCTTAAAGTACTGACTGATATATATACTTTGAAATATCTTGAAAGTATTAATAAAGGTAATGCAGTTTCTTATCATGAATACATTAAATATGTATCTCCTAAAACAAATATTTATTATAAACAATATTTGTAATATTTGTAATATTTCATAAGTTTTATTTTGCTTTTTTCTTTGTTGCTTTATTGCTTTATTGCTTTATTGCTTTGTTGCTTTGTTTCTCTATATATCTCTTTCTTGAGGTTTTTTATAAGGATAATTAAGAATTTTAAAAATTTCTTCTTCAGTATAACAAGGAATAATTGTCCCATCACTAATTTTTGTTAATCCAAATTCATTCAAGCTATAACCTTTTTTTAAAGAATGTTTTCTCATATCTGTATTAAAAGTTTTACTACCTGTAAAATATAAAATTGCCGAACCATAACTTTCGTATGGAACAAAACGAATATCTATTCTTCTTGCAATATGTTTTAATTCTTTTTGTTGTAATGATTCTTTTGGTTGTAATGATTCTTTTGTTTCTGATGAATTTATTTTTATAAATTGCATAATATTACAAAAGCCCATAAATTTCTTAGTTCCCATATCAAGTTGATCTACTATAAAATTTGAATCTGATAATAATTTAACAAAGTTATGTAATAAATTATTAGGATTATTATCCAAATCAAGTTTTGTTTTAATTAATGGATGTGCTATTAAACAATCTACATCTCCAGACTTATCTCTTCCTCTTCTATAAGAGCCGCAAATTGTTACTATCAAGTCTTTATTCATATGTAATGCTAATTTTTTTAATATACTTTCTGCTTTTTGAATTTCCTCGCGTGGTATTTTTAAACTCATATCATGAAAATGTTTAATACCAATTAATGAAGATTTATGAAGTTTACATAATTGTTTTGTTTCTGTATCTAGTTTTTTTTTTAAATTTGTTTCTAGAATACTAGTCTGATTATCTTTATTTAATAAATCCCATTGAGATTTAGTATATTGTTTAGGTTTAGACATTTTAGAAGGAGATAATATGTTATTTGATATATCTTTAGATATCCATTCTTTCCATTCAGAAAGTAACCCTTCTAGAGTTACATTATGATTATCATATAATTTAATAGCATTTGCTGGTCCTATACCGTGTATATAACGTAAATCAAAAATTGAACCACCTCTTAAGTCACTAGGTCTAATTTCATCATTTAATATTTTTGGTTTAGCTTCAATTGTACTTGTATCTATTGATGGATTCACTTCTTCTATATCTTTTTCTATTTTATTATTTATTTTATCTTTTTTATCTTTTTTAATCATTTTATCAAATTCTGCATTTTCAATATCAATTTCTTTAATATTACCTGTTTCATAAAGTTCTATTATATATATTGTTAATTTATCTGTAAATTCTAATTTAATGATATCTTCTTTATTATTAATAATAGTCTTATTTTGTATATGACTATCCAATTTTTCAATCCATTTTTTATAATTTTTAATTTTAAATGTTAATGCTGTTGATTCTTTAGAGTTGCCTTTAGATAAAAGTATTTCATTTTGTTTATTTCTAATTAGAATAAGTTTATTAATAAGTGATATTGCTTTTTCAAATAAACTCATTTTAATTTAATATATTATGTTATGTATTATGTTATGTATTATGTTATGTATTATGTTATTTATTATTTATTTTTTCAATTTTTATAACTAATAAAAAAATGTAGATAATATAATATTATAATATTTTATATGCTAGATACTAAATACTAATTAATAATAAATATGAAGCTTATTAATACAACGAGTAATTGCAGTATATAATAATTTATGCTTTTCAAGTTCTTTGCTATTTGATAAAATATTACTATATTCAACATAAACATTATCATATGTACTTCCTTGTGATTTATGTACTGTTAACACATATCCATAGTCAATTTCTAGATAACTAGATGTTATTACATGACTCATATAATGCCCAAACATTTGACTCATAGTAATATATTTTGTAGTCTTCTCAGTAGAATTTTCTTCTTCTCCTAGAGATTTATTTATTAATTTTAGCTCAAGTTCATCTTGTTTAGAAAGCATTAATTTAACTTCATAACTATTTTTAATTATATTACGAATAATATCTAAAGCTTCAATATTACATTGTTTTGTAATATCTAAAATTGGTATATTGCTAGATACAGTTTTACCATTTGATGTAAATGTTACTAAATCACATAAAAACATTTCAAATTCTAGTTTATCAGTTGCACTAATAAAATCAGAAATATAATTGGATTGGTCAGAATTTGCTTTTTTGCTGAATTTTTTAACAAAGAATGAGCATTTTTTACAACATATACGGTCATTTGGTATTCCAAATAATTTAGCTGACATAGTTTTATGCCATTTTGTATATGCATTTATTCTCATTGTCATACTTGATAATTTTTTAATATTATGTAAATCATATCCTGTTACTATTAAATTATATTTTAATGAAATTTCATCTGTAAAATCATACAAATCATTATTTATAATATCAGATAATATATGTTTAGTATAAAATAATTTACGATAGTACTGTAGTTCTTTTTCCTTTTTGTTTTTATCTTCTAAATTATTTTTATCTAAACTAAGTGGAATACTTGTATTACTTGTATCTTCAGAATCTTTTTTATCTTTTTTATCTTTGTTATCTTTTTTACCAAAGTAATTTAAAATATTTATACTTTTATTAACTTGTTTTGATACAGGTGTATTTGATACAGGTGTATTTAATACAGGTGTATTTGTAGATTTAGTTATTATAGGTATTGTAAGTTTAGTATCTATATCTAAAATATTATTAATATCAATGTCTAATGATGATTCTGGTTTTTCTGTTTTCTTTTGTTGTAAATCATTTATTGAAATAGTTATATCACACCAATCTTTAAAATTTATTGGTTTATATATTTGCTTTTCTACTCTAGATACATATACTATAGTACTAGAGTAAATATGGTTATCATATTTATAATATGGTGTTTTTATAAGAAGTTTATCTCCTTTTATAATATAATAATTATCAATATTATTCACTTCACTAAATAATAAAGAACGTATTTTTTTATTTAAATATAGACAACATTTATTTGTCCATCCTAGAGCCATAGTATCATATATATTGGATGTCGAAGCTGAAGTTGAAGCTGAAGTTGAAGCTGAAGTTGAAGCTGAAGTTGATGATAAAGTATTATTAGAATCTATTACATATAATTGTTTTTGTTTCTCTTTAATATCATTTATATATGAGTCTAGCCAAATAGAAAACTTTTTATTATATATAATTAAGTCTGGTGCAGTATACTTTAATAAATTAAATTGTGGTGTAACATCATATATTTTATCTCTTAAAAAATTTGCAATTAATGTAATATCATTCTTACAACGTTCAACAATTTTTAAATTTATACAATGTATATTAGAAGATTGAACAGGAGTTGATTCTGTAGTAGTTGATTCTGTAGTAGTTGATTCTGTAGTAGTAATAGTTGATTCTTTATCATATAATGTAAAAACTGTCGAAATATCTTCATTAACTGGAGGTAACTGACAATAATCTCCTATATAAATAATTGGACATTTAATAAGTTCTAGAAGTCTAGATGTATTTTTATCAATCATACTACATTCATCAACTATAATTGATGTATTTAAAAAGACTCCTTTATTATATTTATCAATAATCTTTTTATCATTACCTTTAGTAAATTCTTCTATACCCATTTCATTTATAACACGACCAATACTAAGAACTTGAGATACTGTTAAAAATGATATCTTGCTATTTATAATCTGGGTAACTAAATTTACATTAAGTATTGATTTAATATGTAGATTTAGAATTATATTATTATTAACAAATAAAGTATCTATTGTATTTTCTAATATTTTATTGAGTTGTTCTTCAATATATATATTGTATTTTGTAAATAAAACATCTTTAGCTTTATTTGTAGGTGCAGAAATAATAAATATATTTGATTTTAATTTATCCCATTTAGGTTTTTTATATGTTGGTTCTTTTGTATTTTCTTTAATAATTTCTTCTATCGCATATACATTTTTAATTATTTGTGTAATTAATATATTTACAATACTAGAAATTATTATAGTTGTTTTACCTGTACCAGCACTTCCATTTATTAATAATTTACTAAAAGGTTTATGTTCCTCTATAAATTTATTAACTTTACTAATACAATTGGTTTGTTCTTCATTTGGTATAAAAGTTTGTGAATTATTTATTATAGACATTTTTATGGATATATGGGTATATGGGTATATGGGTATATGGGTATAGATATAGATTTTTAATTATAAAATATAAAAAAATAAAAATAAATCAATTTTTAAATGTATATGAATATTTGAATATTTACATACAATATAATGGGTCTTATAATAAAATATCACTATATCTAACCAATTCAATTCTTTTTGTATCATATTTAATTGGTGGGTCAGTCATATTTATAACAACTTCATTTAAACTATCAAGAAATATTGAACCATATAATTGAGTTCCATCATTATAAGATATTTTTGTAGTTTGAGGTATTTCAAATGTATCATATTTTTTATATAATACAAAATATATTATAGTTATTAGTATAATTACTAATAATATGTAAAAGAATATTTTTGTTTTTGAAATCATTTTAATTTATTACTTATTACTTATTACTTATTACTTATTACTTATTACACATATAATTTGCAATTCATATTTATGGTTTAGAACTAAATATTGTACCTTTTATAAAAAAGTACATAAATATAAAAAATAATACAGTAAACACTAACGTACCTCCTGCAAATGCTAATGCTAATATTATACCTAGAATAAACAAAGGTATTCCTATATATTGTACAACAAAAGGTAGAAATGTTAAATAAAACCATTTTGCAAAATAATATAGACCTTTAAAAATAGGTATTAATACATAGTCCATAACACCAGCTATAAAATTACCCATTTTTAGTATTTTATTTACAAAATTATAATTTAGATTACTAGACAAATTATATTACTTATACTTAAATAAGAAAAAAACAAAGAAAAATTAATATGAAAAAATAACTAAATTACAATTATTAACCAACATATTTATAATGACAATTATAATTACAATTACAATTATACTTTAGATTTCAGTTACACCATAATTTGGTTGTCTTCCTTCAAAAGAACGCCCAGTCATATCATCAGGATATTTAAAATAGCCAGGTTCTCCATTAAATGCATCTGCATATGCTGCAGGTTTAGAAGAATGTAATGTAGTAAAATCACCTCCTCCTCCTCGTTGTTTTTTGCTCTTCTTGTTCTTGCTCTTCTTGCTTTTCTTACTCTTCTTGCTCTTTTTGCTTTTCTTACTCTTCTTGCTCTTCTTGGAACTATGTCTTGATTTTCGAAGACGCCTTGCACCTCCACTAACTGCACCATTACCACAAATTGGTTGGTCAGGAGAACCGAACATTAATTTACCACCAATAATAGCTGGAGGAGAATTATCATCATAAGATTTATAAACAGGCTGTCCTCCAATAAATTCTGATGGGTCAGAACTATATCCAGAACCAGCTTGTTTAGAATTTGGTGAAGGATTTGGAGAACTACCAGCACCAACACCTTGATTCCCACAATTACTACCACCTGTAACAGAACTTAATTTTGAATCTAGATTAGTAATATATTCTTTAAATGTATTACTCTTGGGACTACCCGTACCAACACCTTCACTACCACAACTACTACCACCTTTATGGCTGCTATTATTCATATCTTTCATATCTTTCATATCTTTCATATCTTTCATATCTTTCATTTGTTTCTTATTTTTTTTTCTTGCTCCACCAACAATTGAAGAACCAAGAGGAACTGGTCCTCCATATCCCATAAATTTATTATCTAAATCTAGAGATGCTTGAGGATTAGTATTGTGAAGATTTAATGTACCAATACCACCATATTGTGGAGTAGAAGTTGCATAGTTAAGAGTACAAGAACTAGAAGTACCTCCACGTTGTGATTTTCTGGATTTCTTAAAACTCTTTTTTTTAATTTGAACCATTTTATATAATTATTTAAATATAAGATTTAAGATTTATAATTTATAGTTATAGATATTTTATAATTTGACTAATATATTATATATTATAAAGATAATAAAATTTTATATATTTTGGGATTTTATATTTTGTTTTTGTTTTTGTTTTTTTTTATTAATAAAAAATATTAAAAAAAATAAAAATTAAAAAAAATTAAATCTAAGAAATTTATAAATTATGTAAATTTCTTAAAACACAGGTTGGGCAGGAGCAGGTTGTCCAAAAGTAATATACTCCCTTGATTGTCTATGTAATAGGGCATTTACATCACGCGAATACCGTAAGCCCATTCGGTGTTCTGCATTTCTGGCTTTGTTCTTAAGCCCAGATTTTTTAGGCAGAGGTAGAAACCTTCTCAAAGCTTTACATTTCCTTCCTTTGTATTGACTGGTTCGCCCTTGGTGACCTCCTTTCTCTGGAAACAAAACTCTGTAACAGTTAGGTAGATTCAAAGCACCAGCACGTTTAGCACCAGCACTTTTAGCCTTGCGATGCAAATCTTTTTGATTAGTAGGACACTCCATTTTTGACTTTCTAAAAAATCGAGAATACAATTGAAATAGATGCAATATATAATTTTAATTATATAAATAAAAAATTCAATTTTTGTTTAAAAAAATAATTTTTTCTGTTTTTTATAAAAATAATATTAAAGTTATCCTGATATATCTCAATTTATATTTCCTAATAAAATAGAATTGTATAAACTAAATATTTTAGTATTTAGAGTATCCATTTCTTCATAAGTTACTTTTAATGGATAGACTACCAATTTACAATCAATAATGTATGTGAGTTTCTCATCAGTATATAATTTTTCAAAAAATATTCTAGATACTATTTGAAAGTTAGAATTAGTTTTATTAAGTTCTATCAACATTTGGCGATATTCCATACCTAATAATTTTAGATATGCAAAATATATTTTCATCATATAAAATATTTGTAGTTCTTTAGCTTTTTTATCTTCAATATATTCAATTGCTTCCATTTTTGAAAATAATTATAATTTTTATATAATTAAAAATAATTTCAATTTTTTTATAAATTTTGTTTCATAAATTCAATTTCATTATTCTGAGTATTTATAATAGTATCTAGAAAAGGTTTTAGTTTTGTATTAGGTATATTAGATGTATTAGATATTCCTTTATCTATAAGTTTTTTAGTCATATGAACTGCCATAGAATGATGAGGTATCATTCCTAATAAATACTGTTTTTCTGTAATCATAAATTGTGTTCTAATTGCAAACATATTAAGTCCTATAAGCAAAATACCAAATAAAAATGCTTTTACTTCTTTATAAAATATTCCCATAAATAAAAACATCCAACCTGTCATTACAAGTGTCATATATAAGTCATTAAGACTTAATCTAATATCACTAAGTTTATCTGTATATATATTCATTGTTGTCAAAAGCCCAGAAAATAACATAATGACAAACATTACTACATAATGATTTGTATTCATAGAGTGACTTGAATTCATAGAGTGATTCATATTTATGTATAGTAATATATTTATAAGATTATTATATTTTATGTTTTTGTAATTTTATATTTTTTTGAAATTTTATTTTTATTTCTCATAACCTCCCTCTCTCGTAAAAAATGGACACAAAAACTGGACAATGCACTCATATTATTGCATTTTGAACTCATACACAATGGACACAAAAAGCTACATTTTTTATTAACAAAATACGCAAAACACTCAAAATACTAATTAAGCTATTCAACAAAATATTTGAAAATGGACACAAAATATTCAACAAAATGGACACAAAGGTTAAAAACTGTTTAAAAATAATTAAATATATAAATAATTACACTATATAATATATAAAATTCATTTAACAAAGAATTTTTTTTATTAATGATTTATGTTGTTGAGTTCAAAATATATAGTTTTTATTTTAGAAGATTATTTATAAGATTATTATTTTAGATTTTATAAGATTTTATTTTATAAGATTATTATTTTAGAAGATTATTTTAGATATTTTAAGATTTTTGTTTTATATATTTTAGAAGATTTTTGTTTTATATATTTTATAAGATTATTATTTTAGATTTTATAAGATTTTTATTTTAGATATTTTAAGATTTTTATTTTAGAAGATTATTTATAAGATTATAATTAACTATTATTATATTTTATGTTTTTGTAATTTTATTTTTTTGTAATTTTATTTTTATTTCTCATAACCTCCCTCTCTCGTAAAAACTGGACACAAAAAACTGGACAATGCACTCATAATAATGCATTTTGAACTCATACATAATGGACACAAAAAGCTACATTTTTTATTAACAAAATACGGAAAACACTCAAAATACTATTTATTGAACTTATCAAAATATTTGAAAATGGACACAAAATATTCAACAAAATGGACACAAACGTTAAAAACTGTTTAAAAATAATTAAATAAATAATTATTTACACTATTTAATATATAATATTCATTTAACAAAGAATTTTTTTTATTAATTATTTATGTTGTTGAGTTCAAAATATATAGTTTTTATTTTAGAAGATTATTTATAAGATTATTATTTTAGATTTTATAAGATTATTATTTTAGAAGATTATTATTTTAGAAGATTATTTTAAGATTATTTTAGATTATTATTTAAGATTATTTTAGATATTATAAGATTATTTTAGATTATTATAAGATTTTTAGAAGATTATTATTATTAGATTATTATTTTAGATTATTATAAGATTATTATTATTAGATTATTATTTTAGATTATTATTTAAGATTATTTTAGATTATTTATAAGATTATTATTAACTATTATTATATTTTATGTTTTTGTAATTTTATTTTTTTGTAATTTTATTTTTATTTCTCATAACCTCCCTCTCTCGTAAAAAATGGACACAAAACTGGACAATGCACCCATAATAATGCATTTTGAACTCATACATAATGGACACAAAAAGCTACATTTTTTATTAACAAAATACAAAAAACGGTCAAAATACTATTTAAGCTATTCAACAAAATATTTGAAAATGGACACAAAATATTCAACAAAATGGACACAAACTTTAAAAACTGTTTAAAAAAAATTAAATATATAATTATTTACACTATTTAATATATAAAATTCATTTAACAAAGACATTCTATTTTTTTTATTATTGTTTGTTGAGTTTAAAAATAATATATTTAAATATTGTAATATATAAATTTATTATTATTATTATAAATATAAATATAAATACTAAAATGACTATACATAGTTGTCCTAAATGTAAGGATAATTTTAAATATAGGTCAATACTTAAAAGACATTTACAAACTTCAGTAAGATGTATTTCAACTAATGATTATATTATTAATTTATTTACAGAGATTGATAATACAAAGATTGATAATACAGAGATTGATAATATAAAGATTGATAATATAGAAGGTAACATATTTATTTGTAATAATTGTAATAGTAATTTTAAACATAAAACATCTCTTTATAAACATAGAAGAATTTCAAAATGTGCTAGAACAATTATTTCTAATCTAGAACAAATTTCAAATAATATTCAAAATAATAATCCAACTCTAAATAATATTCCAAACCAAATTAATAATACAACAAATAATAATAATAATATAATAAATAATAATAATAATAATAATAATATAATAAATAATACAATAAATAATACAATAAATATTACATATATTAATCCTTTTGGATTTGAAGATGTTAGAGCAATTCCAATTCCAGAAATGAAAACTATTTTGAACTCTGGAGACAAAGCAGGATTCCAGATTATAAAAGCAATCTATAATAAATTTGAGAATAAGAATTTCTATAAACCTAATATGAGTCGTCCAGAGATAGCTTGTCTTAATACAGATTTCAATTTAACTATATACAAATGTAAAGAATTTTGTGATGCATTATTCGATAGATGTATAGCATTTCTGCATCATATGCTATTTTTATGTAAAAATGAATATTCTAAAAATGCAATAAAAAACATTTATGAGAATATAGAGTATATAGAGACTACTATGAGAACAGAGATATATGATAAAAAATTACAAAATATTATAGAATCAGAATTTAGAAATAATAATATAGATAATAAAGATAGAATAAATAAATTTATAAAAGAAACAAAATATAATATAGGAACTAAAGAACAATCTTTGTTTTTACTAAATAATATATTATCATTAACTAATGAATCTAGTAAAGAATATAAAATATCTATAACTGATGATGAACTAAATAGAGTATTTGGAGATCCTAAAGTATTATTAGGATTAAATAAAAAAGAATTTATTGAAGAGTTTACATTTAAGAGATATGATGAAACTAAATTTTGGAAATTTTGGAATGATAGAATTAAGAATGAAACAACATATATAAATAAATGTAAGACTGCAACAATAGGAGATATGAAAACAATAAAACAAAGACAAAAAAAAATAGAATTAATGTTAAATATAATAAAAGCACGAGCTGATAATTTGAAAGGAGGAGATTTAATAGATTTAGATGTAGAAGGATTTATTATTGAACAAATGGATGATGATGGGGAACTCGAAATAGAAATTGAGTAATATATATAATATATCATATATCATATATAATCTATAATCTATCTATAGTTTTTGAACATTTTTACGTAAAGGATGTCCTAAATCCTGTTTTCCTAAACAAAAGTCTAATGTATTCTTATGATTTATTATAGGTTTTGACCTTTTTAATTTTAGTTCATTATTAATTGCTATATTTATTTTATTTTTATCAACAGGTATAAATGTATTACTTAATGAAGATTTTTTGTATATTTCTTCTAACATTGGTATAATAGTATTACAAGGAGGAAATTCTATACTATATGATTTTTCATTACTAAACATAATATTTCTATATTCTTCAATTTCCATAGTACCACCAAACAGTTTAAGTGACATTTTATCAAATGCTGGTAATAAATTTTTATATTGTCCAAATACTTTAAAGTATAAAAGGTTTAATAATGCTACTTTTTCCCATAAACTGTCATCATCTTTATAATATTGTAACGTGTATGCTAAAGCACAATTTGCCATACAAAAATTACCAAATAAAACAAATTTATTATTTACAAATTTATATGGTATTCCCCAAGGTGTATCTTTAAATGAATGACAACACCATAAACAAGCAACTTGTGTATTATTAATCCATTTACCACCACTTAAGTTTAATCCCAAATGTGTTAAAATATTTATCTTATCTGTATTACTATTATATTTATTATTAAGAATAATATCAATTTGTCTTACATCTTCATCATTACTTTTTATTTGTTGGCAATGATAACATTTATTACAAAATTGATTTATGCTTTGAGTTTTTTGTTCTTTAATAGAATTTAAAATATAATTTTTATTACATTTATCATTTTTAATATTATTCTTAGCTTTATTAATATTAATATTTTTTTCAAAATCAGTTTCATAATTAGTATTATTATTAGTAGTATTAGTATTAGTATTAGTATTAGTATTAGTATTAGTATTAGTATTAGTATTAGTATTATTAGTATTATTAGTATTATTAGTATTATTAGTATTAGTAATTTTTGTATTATTAGTATTCGTAATAAAATCATTTTTATGTGTTATATTTAATGATGATTGAATACCGTCATTTATGCTAATATCTGGTATAATAGAATTTTCAAAATTTTTTATATTATTATCTTCAATTTCATCTTCATCTTCATCTTCATCTTCATCTTCATTTTCATCTTCACCTTCTAAATCATCAGATATATCATTTTCTGTAAAATCATTTAACATTGAATATTTAATATTTGTCTTACTAAGTAAATATTCATGATGTGGTTTAGGTATTGATAGATTAGGATTATAAGGAAATAAATCTTTACCAATATTAAATTCTTCATTAAGTTTTAAACAACTAAGTGGAAGTTTTATAATTATATTATCTTCTTTTTTACTATTTTTTTGAAATTCATCATAATCAGAATTTTCATATTTAAATTTATCTTTTGGTTTACGTCCTCTTCTCTTTGTTTTCATTACTATATCATCATCTTCTTCATTTAATATATTAGAAATATTATCAATAATTTGTATTTTTTTCTTTTTTAAAAGTTTTGTAGTTTTAGGTTCTTTTGGTTCTTTAGGTGCTTTTGGTTCTTTGGGTGCTTTTGGTTCTTTTGGTTCTTTAGGTGCTTTAGGTTCTTTGGGTAATTTAGGTTCTTTGGGTAATTTAGGTTCTTTGGGTGTTTTAGGTTCTTTAGATTCTTTGGGTACTTTGGGTGTTTTAGGTGTTTTGGGTTTTTTAGGTTCTTTGGGTGTTTTAGGTGTTTTAGGTGTTTTGGGTTCTTTAGGTGCTTTAAGTTCTTTGGGTGTTTTAGGTTCTGTAATAGATTCTGTAATAGATTCTGTAATAGGTTCTGTAATAGATTCTGTAATGGGTTCTGTAATAGGTTCTGTAATAGGTTCTGTAATTACTTTTTGTACAGGTTTACGACCACGTTTTTTAATTTCAGTATTCATATTTATATTATTGTAATTATTGTAATTATTGTAATTATTGTAATTATTGTAATTATTGTAATTATTGTAATTATTGTAATTATTGTAATTATTGTAATTATTGTAATTATATATTAATAAAAATCTAATA